>Ga0209697_10000424_pt1 | contig 69205 bp, 7 predicted proteins | sample AliMusrvi5mmetaG_FD_184115 | JGI IMG/M metagenome (GOLD analysis project Ga0209697, IMG submission 184115) | Freshwater lake bacterial and archeal communities from Alinen Mustajarvi, Finland, to study Microbial Dark Matter (Phase II) - Alinen... | ecosystem: Environmental > Aquatic > Freshwater...
ATTTCAGTATTCCTCATAACAATTTCTATGGGGTACAATTTGTTGGATCGTTTTTCTAAAACCGTAAACGTCACTTCATCTGTATTCCCATCGCCGACCAAAATATATACCCCCTCTTGTAACCTTTCCGCCATCTGTCGTAAGAAATCCGGCGCATGTTTACTGTAGTATTCGGCAACCAAATTAAAAACAGTCACTACTTTGATCTCCTTAGTAGAGCCAATCTTTAGCAGCTGATGGTCATCCTCAATAAATTCAATGTTCGCAGGAAAACCAGCATTTGATTTAGATACATGATCATGGGGTGTTCTGGGCTCGAGAGACAGAATTCTTACTTGAGGGTTGACACCCATCATTCGCCGGGCCAGATCCAAAGTAGTGACCCCTGTATTTGTCCCAACATCGACAATAACGCCCTGAGAAATTTTCCCAAAATTTATATAAGGATTATCAATGATCCAATCCCAAGCAGGATTCAACCTTGACGGCCCTGAAATACCCTGAGACTCATCGGGCGTAAAACGAGGATCTAACAATCGATTCATATTGGATGATGGGCTCATCATGGCCACATCACCATCGACTTCTGTCAGTGGATGGAATAACGCCGCCCTATCTTTGGGTGTTATCATTGCTAAATCATGATATTCAATTGCGGGATTTATGAGTTTAGCAATTTGTACCCCGCCAGAGAAATATTTCCTTGGGATGGTTTCGTTGTTGATTGGGCTTGGGTCTTCTTTGATGTAATTAAAAACGCCCCTTTTGAAGGCTTTTAAGTATTGTTGGTAAATTAGTTCGACGTCACCTGTGCCACCATTTGTGTCATTGCGACTGTCGGAAGCAATCTTTTTTGCATTGGTCGTTCCTTTTAAGATTGCTTCGCCCTTCGGGCTCGCAATGACACTGGAAAGAAACCTTGTAATGACACTACGCTCATACTGAACCCCAGCAATCTTCTTTCGATTGGAATAAATTTTATTAATAATGCTGTCCTTGATTTTCTTCTTATACCACGTCGCTAAAATAAGCGAATAGAAGACCTGGCGCAATTGGGCAAAGTTCTTGCCCTCATTGACCTCCTTGGTCAAGGCGGGGATGACGATTTCGCGGATGATATTAGAGACAGAAGAATGTAAATGATTATCCGTAGGGGCTCCCCTTGTGGGTGCCCTTTCTTGGGCGGGTTTAGAACCCGCCCCTACATCGTGTTTCATCAGGGATACGTAATCCTCTTCTAACATCACTTTCAAATGATTCTCCAACACAAACGCCGTCCCCTTGTTCTCATACACCACCGCCTTCTCAGGCACTATCCATACTTTGTTAAACGTATTAATCGGAATATTGGTTGTGCCGTATTTGGCTTGAGCTTGGGCATAGACCTTCCTCCAGAATTCCTTTCCGGTTTCACCTTCCGGATAAATCAAACTGGCTGTGATTTGCTTAAGCATATAGTCTTGGGCTAACAGATCTCGGCCCATTTCGGTTTGGCCGAATTCTGAAGGGACAATACGGTCCTTCTCATAAGGACTGAGGTTCACCCAAAGGTCTTTTTCGGGGATGGTTAAAGAAGCGAGGAAATATTTAATTAATTTAGTGGATTCTTCTTTTAACCGGGTGTCATTGCGAGCCGAAGGCGAAGCAATCTTTTTTGGACCGGATGTTCTTTTTAAGATTGCTTCACCCCCTTCGGGGGTTCGCAATGACACATCGTCACCCGTATCCACAAAGAAATTAAACCTAAACGGATTCTTGGGGTCTAACTTAATCCCTTTAAGCACCGCAGGGCTAAAGGCTGGACTTAAAGACACCATCTGCCCAGGCTCTGGCAATCGGAATTCCCCGCCTAACGGCGAGGCAGGCTGGGCACTCGCCTGCGGCATAACCCAAAAATTGGCCAAATAGACCATTATTAGCCATGTGGCTATATATGATTTAAGCCCTTTGTTCATAGAATTTCTTTAAACATGAAGGTTTAAAATGTTTAAAATCCCCCTAAATTCTTTTTAAAACCTTTAAAATCTCTTTTAAAATCTATTTTAAAATACCAATTTATTAGTTAAAGTATTGAAGATAAATAACATCGAAAACTATAATATGAATAAAAGCGATACTTTAGGCCTAAATAGCCCATTCTCGCTAAAAGATTGCTAGGAATTCTTGCCTAATATACCGAAACTGCGGAAACCTTTTTCTTTAAATTATCCAAGGCCGCACTGGTATTGGGAAATAGCTCAGCCACGGATGCCTTGCTTTGACATGTCTCAAGAAGGGCTCTGGTTTCCTGAAGTTCTTTTAAAGCAATCTTATATTTGGCTTGATATTCCAAGGCGTCCTGGCTTAGCTCATCCATCTTCTCTTCCATCATCTTAATCTGGTCATTGGATTGACTTATCATAAGGGAAGTATTCCTGCCTTCACGTATTAAATACCCTTGATTCCCGGGAGCGCGCACTTCAGAGTTCTGGAAGACTTGAACATTTTTATCTAACTGACTAAGCTGCAAGCGAGCATCTTTGAGCTGTTGGCGCAATTGGAGAATTTCACGCCCTTGACGTTCATAATCACTACTTCGCGCTTTTAGCTCCACTGAAAGTTTAAAAATTTCATTGGCCCTAAGTTTTAAATCCTGGGTCATTTGCTGCATTTTCGCTTTTAAAACAGAAGGTTCTTCCTGTGAAGAATTCTTAAGGCTTTCTATCTGCTCATTAAGCGACATGATCTGTTTTTTCTGCTTGCTTATTTGAGACAATAAAAACTCTGAACTGTCTTCTTTAGCCGGCGCTGCTTTTTTCTTTAATTCTTCATTCATTTGATCTAACCGCGCCTGTTTGCTGTTTAAATCTTTCTTTGCTTTCTCAAGCTCTTCCCGCAATTGGTTGATATGTTGAGCATTTTCCTTTGTTATTTCTTTTAACTTGTTCTGAAGATCTTTGACCTTCTCTCGTCCTTCGGGGGGCCTTTGCAGGGGCTCTATTTTTCGCTTTAACTTTTCAATCTGTTCATTAAGCCCTTTGATTTGAGAATTCAAAGCCACAACCTCCCCATTCTTATTGCGCGCCGCGGCCCTGGCCTCCGTAGTTTCTGAATCAGATCTCTGCAATTGTTCTTTTAAAACATCCATCATGCCTTGGTCTTTCTGCATGCGATTAATGAGAGTTTGCTGGTCTTTGAGCTTTTGATTCAGCTCTTTAAGTTGCTTTTGGGATTCCTCCAGTGCTTGACGCATCTTGGGGCCATCATTATGAGAGGTCGCTTCTAGCAACTTCTGGTTGGTAGTTTTTAACTGCTTAAGCAGGGAAGCCATGCTTTGGTCTTTTTGGCTGGCTTGCATCTTTAGACGCTCAATTTGTTTGTCTTTGAAAAACAACTCTTCCATAAGTCCAGACACTTTTTGTTTGGCCTGCAACAAATCCTTCCCAGCGGCTTGGTTGTCCGCGGACTGTTTCTTTAACTGTTCTATAATAGTATCCTTTTCTTTCAATGAATTTCGAAGCGCAGCGGCTTCATTGCTGGCAGATTCAAGAAGTTGTTTTGTATTGGCAAGTTCGCCCTGGTCAACGGAAGTCTTTAATTTCTCCTCGACAACTGTTAATTTCTCCGTCAAAGCCGCCAAATCTTGCTTTTGTTTATCAAACAAGCCTTGGTCTACGGAATTCTTGGCCTTGGATTGTAAGACGGAAAACTTTTCTTTTAAATCCTTTAAATCCTGGACCTTTTGGTCCAACGAAGCGCTAAGCAACGCCAGCTGCTCGGTCTTGCTTCTGATTTCCTTGGTCTTAGCCGAAGATTTCTTTTCTAGTTCGAAGAAATAGTCCTTCACCTTTTGCAAATCCCGTCCACGCTGCTCAAGATTGTCCTGCGCCGTCTGTAAATCGCCTTGGAGCTTGATGATCTCTTCTGCCTTCATTTTAGAATCGCCACTTTTATCGTCGATCTTTTTCTGGTAAACATCCAGCATTCCGGATAACCCAACGATTTGCTTTTTACTATTCTCCAGCTGTGTTTGCAAATTGGTTATTTGGTGTTGCTTATCAGCGGTTTCTTTTTTAAGGCTTTCAAGTTGTTTGTCCGCGTTTTGATTCAAATCTTGCCAATACAGGATGGTTTTCTTAAGCTGGTCCTTAAAATACTCTCCTTCATTCTTGCTACGTTGCGCTAGGTGCATCAATAGCTCAGATTTTTCTCCAGCCAATTGTTCTAACATGCGGTATTGGGCAAAGAGATTGTCATAAAGATTTAAGCGCTCTTTTATTTTAAGAAATCCCGCGGTATCCGTCTTTAAAGACGCCACCTGGTCAGTTAAAGACGCTATTTGCGCTTGTAATTGCTTGATAGCATCCTTGTCCTTGGCCACTGTTTGTAATTGTCCCTGCAGCTGGCCAATTTTGTCATCTTTAGCTTGTTTGTCTTTATTCATTTTGGCTAATTGCCTGGTTAAATCATTGATAGTTCCATTTAACTGTTGAATTTGACTCTCGCTATCGGCCAATTTCTTTTGATTGTTTTGTAAGTCTCCTGCTAAAGCTTCTTTGTGACGGGTCAAATCCTTGATTGTTTCATTGAGTTGTTTAATCTGGGTTTCATCTTCCGCTAAATTCTTTTCCTTGTCTTGTAATTTTCCCGTTAGAGATGCTTTCTGCGTCTTTAAATCATTGATCGTCCCACTTAACTGTTTCATTTGGTTTTCATAATCCGCCAAATTCTTTTCTTTATCGTGCAATTTCCCACTAAGGGTTTCTTTTTGGGCCTTTAGCTCATCCAACGATCCCTTGAGCTCTTTCATTTGGTTTTCATAATCAGTCAAATTCTTTTCTTTGCCCTGCAATTTTCCGCTTAAGGTTTCCTTCTGGGCCATTAACTCATCCATCGTCACCTTAATCTCTTTGATTTGATTTTCATACCCATCGAAGTTCTTTTCTTTATCTTGTAATTTTCCATTCAAAGCTTCTTTTTGGGCCGTTAAATCATCAATAGTACCGTTGAGCTTACTGATTTTATTTTCATAAGCCTGCGCATCCTCTTGACTGGTTTTTAATTGATAGCTTATAGCGGCGATATCCCCTCTTAACTTGATGAGTTCCTGTTCCTCAGTGTCCGCATCAGCAGCGCGCGTTTGGGCCGCAGCCAATTTTTCTTGAAGCGCTTTAATGTTGCTGCGGATACGTTCAAAACCTCCATCGTATCTGACGTAATCATTGTGCAAGCCTAAAATTGTTTCCTTCATCTGGCCAATGTCTTGATGCAGCGCGTCCATGGCTTCTTGCTGGTTGGCAATAGTTTTATCCTTGGCCGCCACTTCTTCCTTGGCCTGAGAAAGCTGTTGACGGGCGCTCACCAAATCCTCTTTGAGAGCAGCTATTTGTTTGTCTTTCTCTAGAATTTGGGCCTCTAATTGGATTATCTTACTGTCCTTGTCTTGGAGTGAGGTCTCATATTCTTTCAAACGCGTTGTCTGAGATTTTAAATTCTCGTTCATTTGAGATAAATCTACCTTTGGGGGAGCTGAAGCTTTAAGCGACTGCTGATAATAATCCCTTACTTTTTGCAATTGTTCTTTAGTGAGGGCCAGCTGGGCCTTAAAGTCCAAAAGCTGCTGGTACTTTTCAATCAAAGATTTGTTCTTAAAAACCAGAAAATCTTTTTGGTCATCAAGATTACTTAAAAGGTTTTTTTGTTCTTCCTGCAGCGCTGGATCAGGGGCCTTCATATTTTGCACGTATTTATTAAGACGCAGGGCTTCACTATAAAGACGTTCTAGTTTCTCAATCCTAGCCCGTAAAGCACTTGTATCTTCGTTATGCTCCATCATCTTTCGGTTGCGTTCATCAAGCTGGCGGGCATAACGGTCCATCGTTTCTTTTAACTCTTTTAACGTTTGGATATTCTCTGAAATATCCCCCGAGCGCGGTTTGCTGGTAGAACTCGCTGCCCGTTGCTGTAAATCTTCTAACTTTTTAATGGACCAAGCGTTTTCTTGGGCCAATTGGCTGACGGAAAGTTCTTCATCGCGATTCGAGCGCGCCTGATTAAGGACATCGCTTTTTAATTGGGCCACGTCCTGATTTACCTCCAGGGCCCTCACAAAAATTGGCGGAGTTTCAATAACATTGGAAGCGAAAACTGTAAAGGGTGTTGTGCCTAAAGAAATGGATAGGCACAGTAAAAGGTGAAGGGTTTTCTTCATGAGATTGTCCTTAGTTGATCTATTATTTTTCATTGTTGATTTGATCAATGTGTACATGCAATTGAGCAATATCATTTTTTAACGCATTAATGGCCTCGTTGGCCGCTTGAATGCTTTGTTTTAAATCATCATTGCTTCCATTAGAAACTTCCATGGCTCTATCTTCTTCGTTATTCGTATCAGCCCCAGTTGTAGCAATAACATCCTTGCCCTTACTTTTAAGCTTTTCAACATAACCCAAGGCCCCCTCATGATTTGGTTGTATCACAAGGATTCTGGAAAATACTCGGCTTGCCTGGTTATAATCACCCCTGTCGTATATTTCTTGCCCGTATTGATACAGTTGTTCAACCGCCAAAGACTTATAATTTAATTCTTTTTCGGCAAATGAAATCACGGGAAACAATAAAAGGATTAAAGTTAAAAAGATTAAGATTTTACGCATAATTGAAAGTTGTTGATTCTAAATGAGTTACAACAATTATTAAGGTTTTACACTATATTCAAATAGGGTAGAAACGTTGAAAGTATACCATCTGAAATGCCCGTCGTCAAGGCGGGGACTTTTGGAATTTTAATTCAAAACCGCCCAATATTAAAATTTGAGATTAACAAATTTAGTATTTTATGTTATAACGAATGCCTATTTATGGAAACCTCAACCCCCATGCTCAAACAGTACCATGAAATAAAGTCCCGCCATAAAGACGCGATTCTTTTTTTTAGATTAGGTGATTTTTATGAAATGTTTTTTGAAGATGCCAAGGAAGCATCTTCCCTATTAGATTTAGTATTGACCGGCCGCGGCCAGGACTCTCAGGGAAGAATCCCCATGTGTGGAGTACCCTACCATTCCGCAGATAGTTATATCGCTAAACTTATTAAAGCCGGCCGAAAAGTCGCCATCTGTGAACAAATCGAAGACCCTGCCCTGGCTAAAGGCATTGTCAAAAGGGATGTTATTCGCGTCATCAGCGCCGGCACCTATTTAGATGAAGACACCCAGACCAGATGTCTCCTATCTCTATGTACCAGTAAAAACCAAATAGGATTTTCCTTCTGTGATACCGCCGGCGGGGTCATCTGGGCCAACGAATGGATCTCTAGCAGAGCGGCTATCGAAACAATATCCAAGCTCTCTATTTATGAATGCGTTTATCCCTCTTCTCAAGAAGAGACCATGCGCTCTTTGTTCAGCCACCCTCTTCTTAAAACAAAAAATATTGCCTTAAGCCCTCTGGATGATTGGCATTTTCATTTTGACGCGGCCCAAAAGAACCTTTGTTCTCATTTTGGAGTTTTAAATCTCAACGGCTTTGGGCTGGAAAACAAAGCCCTGGCCATCGCAAGCGCGGGGGCGCTGCTTGAATATCTGCGCGCTGCCAACAAGACTCCCCTTAAACATTTAAACCGCCTGTCTCTTTACACATCGGATGACTATGTTTTTATCTCTCCAGCCGCCTACTATGGCCTTGAGTTAGAAGAGGTATTTAAAACATTATGCTTAACACAAACTCCTATGGGTCATCGTTTGTTTAGATTTTGGATGTTCCATCCGCTTAAATCTGTGGATGCCATTAACGAACGTCAGGTTGCCATCAAAGTGCTCCATAAACACAGCTCAACAGCACAAAAGATCAGCGAGTGTCTGCGAAACCTTCCCGATTTAGAAAAAGCTCTCTCGCGTATCAGCTGTGGTTGCTGTACCATCAAGGATATCCTAGCTCTTCGAAACGGCCTCTTGCGTGCGCCGCTGATTCAAGAACATCTAACAGCCATCCATGACCCACTTTTGACCCTGAAGGATCAAACCTCCTTGCGGGAATTATTAACTAGGAGCATTAACCCTGACGTCCCCTTGGCTAAACCTGAAGGGAAAATCATACTGCCTGGCATTGATAGTGAGCTCGATGAACTGCGCTCTTTGCAAGACAATGGCCGCGCCTGGCTGGCCAAATATCAAGCGGAGGAAATTAAGAAAACAGGGATATCATCACTGAAGGTTGGATTCAATAATGTCTTTGGATTTTATATTGAAATCAGCAAAACCCGTCAAGGTTCTGCCCCAGCCAATTATATCCGCAAACAAACCCTCAGCACGGGGGAGCGCTTCATCACTGCCGAACTTAAAGAATACGAAGAAAAATTCTTGAATGCCCAAGATAGAATCTTAAGCATAGAAAGAAGAATCCTGTCTTCTATTGAAAAGACTATCTTAGAAAATGTAGCTGGTCTTCATTCCTACGCCTCACAAATAGCGCATCTGGATTGTTTTCTCTCTTTACATTTATTAAGCCAACGCGTCAATTACACCTTTCCTGTGGTCAATAATTCAATGATGATTGATATCAAGGACGGCCGCCATCCTGTCGTTGAAAAAACCGTGGCTGAGAATTTTATTGCCAATGATACCTTGCTTGATGATTCTGATAATCATCTGGTTGTTTTAACCGGCCCTAACATGGCAGGGAAAAGCACCTATATCCGACAGACAGCTATTCTGATTTTGATGGCACAGATGGGGGCCCCAATCCCCGCAAGCTTTGCGACCATAGGTCTTGTTGATAAAATCTTTACCCGTATCGGGGCCCACGATGATATTGCCAAAAACCAAAGCACCTTCATGGTCGAAATGACGGAGGCCGCCGATATTCTCAATAACCTGACCCCCCGTTCACTTGTCATCCTTGATGAAATTGGACGCGGGACATCCACGACCGACGGTCTTTCTCTAGCTTGGGCCTTGGCTGAACACTTGCAAAAACAAAAGGTCCGCACACTGTTTGCCACCCACTTTCATGAACTCATCGCTCTGGCTGAAAGACTGTCGGGAATTAAGAATTACAACGTGGCCGTCAAGGAATGGAAGGACCAAATTATCTTCATGCATAAAATTGTTCCCGGCGGCTGCGATGATTCCTATGGAATTTATGTGGCTAAATTAGCGGGGATCCCCGAAGCTGTCATCAAGCGCTCCAAAGAAATCTTAAGCGAATTGGAGTTAGGTTCAACAACACCCATGAAACACCATGAAAAACAAATCGACCTTTTTACGCCAAGTTCCGATCCTGTGCTTGAAGAATTGCGTTCTATCTTAGAAGCTGTCGATATTAATAATATTACGCCCATAGAGGCACTTAAAAAACTGGATGAAATAAAAAAGATTGCTTCGGCCTAAAATGAAGGCCTCGCAATGACACAAGAAAGAATTATGCCCGTAAATATCCTTTCCCCTGAAGTCGTAGCTAAAATTGCCGCCGGTGAAGTAGTTGAACGACCCGCCTCAGTCGTCAAAGAGCTTCTTGAAAACTCTATGGATGCTGGAGCTGATACTATTGAAGTTCATTTAAAAGATGCCGGCAAAGAACTCATCCACATTAAGGACAACGGCTGTGGCATTTCAAAAGAAGATTTAGAAAAAATCTTTCAGCGTCATGCAACGAGCAAAATCCAAAATATGGAAGATTTAGAACGACTTTCCTCCATGGGTTTTCGTGGAGAGGCCCTGTATTCTGTGGCCGCTGTTTCTGATATCCTTTTACGTTCTAAAACAAAAGGTAATGACGCTTGGGAAATTCACTTACAAGGCAGCAAACGCCTTGATCTTAAACCAACGTCTCTTTCCTCTTGCGGCACAGAAATTAAAATCACTCAACTTTTCTTTAATACTCCTGCCCGTCGAAAGTTCTTAAAAAACACAACCTCTGAGATGCAGCAGATTATCAATGTTTTCTTACCTTATACCTTGCTCTATCCTCAAAAGCGTTTTCAGCTGACCCATGCCGGTCGCTCTGTAGTAGATTTAAGAACTCCTTCCTCCGCTCTAGAAAGAATGGCTGAAGCGTTAAGTTTGGAAAGAAAAGACTTGCTGGAAGCCTCTGAAAACTTCGCGGAATTAAACGTCAAGGTACGCATGATGTTAAGCACTATCAACGTACAGAGGCCCCGCAGAGACCTGCAATTTATCTTTGTCAATAATCGTCCTGTGGAAAATAAAAACATCAGTTTTAACGTCAATGATGTGTATCGTATCATTCTGCCGCCTGGGGTTTACCCATCCTTTGTCTTGGATATACAAATTCCTCCCTCTGAAATCGACGTCAATATCCATCCAACTAAACGTGAAGTAAGAATCCGCCAAGAAGCTAGACTGATGTCCTTCATCCGCCATATGGTCGAATACACTCTTTTACAACAGGGGCAGGCTAAAACAATCGGATCCCCTAATATTTCGGACAAAGACGAAGTTTCATTTTTCCAGACCACTCGGCAGGTTTCATCTCCGGATAAAATTATCTTTGATCCAAGCCAACAACAGGCCACCTTTAATCCAACGGCGTTTGCCTCCCCTTCCAGCAGCGGCTTTAATACCCGCCATTGGCAAAAATCTAGTGATAACTTCTTAAGCAATGATGATACTTTGCAATCCAAATTCTCCAAAGCGCGCTATATCGGCAGTTTCATCAATAAGTATCTCCTCTTTGAAGTTGATCAATCGCTATTTTTGGTTGACCAACATGCCGCGCAAGAACGCATCATGTTTGAAAAATTTGACAATCAAATTAAAGAAGGCACGATTGAAGTTCAGCCGTTATTGACTCCTGTTTTACTTAAACTCTCTCCTGCTGAAAGAATAGCGTGGGAAGAATCCCAGGAGAAATTAAAAGAGGTCGGGATTGAAACAACCGCCTTTGATAATGACACCATTGCCATTCAAACCCAGCCATTGTTATTAAAAAACATTGTGAACTCGGTGCGGATTTTATTGGCGGGAGATGATATTGCACGCTGCGATAGGGCCACCATTGCCCGTAGGGCTTGCAAGGCTTCGATTGTTTCTGGAGATAAATTAGATGCGTCCCAAGCCGATTATCAGCGCAAACAACTGCTTAATTGCCACGATCCTTTCACCTGCCCCCATGGCCGCCCAACGGTTGTGGAACTTAAAGAATCCTTTTTGGACAAACAATTTCTACGGATCTAAACCGTCATGGAGTCCTACATCTTGCGACCTTGACTTGACAACTATTTGCTTGTATACTTTAAATAGGTAAGAATAATTGGGGGCTAGTATGAAGGTTGTTTATTTTGTCACTGATTCAGGACGCAGGCCAGTTGAGGAGTTTATAAAGGGTTTGAATGTTCATTCTCGCAATAAATTCTTTTCTATCGTTGAGTTACTCGAAGAATTTGGTAGAGCCTTGTCCTGGCCTCATGCAAAATACATTGGTGATGAAATATTTGAGTTACGATTCGGGGCTGTTGAAGGGGCTACAAGAGTTTTATATTTCTTTTTTGATAGCGAGAAGGTGGTTTTGACCAATGGATTCATAAAGAGAACTACCAAGACGCCTAAGCATGAAAAAGAAACAGCGATTGAAAGACTTGAAACTTATTATCAGACACACCAAGGAGGTAAGAAGCTATGAAAGAATATTCCTTTAGAGACCATTTAAAAGAAGAACTAAAAGACCCCTATTTCAAAGAATTGCATGAATTAAGTCAGCAAAAATTAGAAGTGGTGAAGAAAATTATCGCTTACCGCATTAAATACAAATTGAATCAACGACAGTTAGCCAAGCAAATCGGAGTCTCCCAACAACACATATCCAACATTGAAAACGGCGAGTTCAGCAGTATCGCAACGCTTGAGAAAGTTTTGTTAGGTATTGGTTATTCAGTTAAGATTCAAGCCGTCCCTTTAAGTGGTAAGGCTAGGAATCGTTTAAACAATGTTTTGTCTAAAAATTAGCCTTACGCTCCCCACCTTGCCTTGAATTGCGGCGCGCAGGTGCTGTTGATATATTTAAAAATCCTATCTTTGTCTGTGTCTTTAATTCTGCTAAAGGACAGGCCATATAAATATTCTTCCTTCCCCTGTCGGGCCCATGGGATTTCGGCCTCCACTTCAAAATCAAGATTATCCGGAAATGCTATGGTCATATGAACCGGTCCATCGATTTTAATTTCTTCAGGCAATGAGAGGCACATGCCTTTTAAATTCATGTCTTCGATATGACAATACCCAAACTCCCCTGAATCCTCCAGGCTAATCCTTGCTTCTTTCCCTATTTGCCAACGAGGCAATTGCCGACGATCTTGTGAAAGACCTTCTTGTTTCTTTATTATCTCTTTTTTCTTAAGGTTCTTACTGCCAATTAATTTTATTGTTTTTTTAACTTCTTCGCTTTGCTTCTCATGCGCTTGCTTGGTTTTTTTAATACGTTCCATAGATACTTCATCAAATAGTTTGTGCATGATAGGAAATAACTCATCGTATTGCTCAGCGTCAAAAATCAGCTCGATCTCCTGACTGCTGTCACGGATTTCCCGCAACAACTCCTGGGGTATTTTCCCCTCATTGTCCAAGCGTAATATGATTTGTTTCATGGACACCTTCCTTCCTTTAACATAATGACGGGTGCTACTCTTGATGGGGTTGATTGACAACAAAAATCTTTGATTGCGATATCCTTACCCTGAATATATCCATCAAATCTCCTTCTTAATTCCCTGATCGCTGCAGCGGAGAATTTAGTCCTGGGGGCATCCGGATTTATGATTTCCTCAATCTGCCGGTTGACATTGTGGGAAGTCTTAAAGGTTATTGATGACAATTGATGACAAAGTGCCGCCGCTATTTTATTCCTGTTTGTTATGGGACTATCCTTAATCCTCAAGATATAAATTTCACAAGCATCAGGATTAATAAAAGCCCTTAAATCTTCACCCAACCTAAGCCCCAAAAACATTTGTTCTGGGGGAACGTCAACCCAAAAAATTTGATAGTTTCTTTTGGCCAATTCACGGCGCGCACATTCTTGGGTACTGATTGACGAGGTTTGCAGCTTTCGTTTATCCAGAGCCTGGGATAACAGAATGATGGCCTCATTTATAAAATCTTCTTCAATCGCCTCTCGAGCCAAAGGCCTAATTAAAGCTAACAAATGTCTGACTTGATCCGCATTGAGTTCCTTATTTGCTTCTGTGATATCACAAGGGAATCTTCCTGGGCCAAACGGCTTAAAGGGTGCTATTCTGTAATTTAAGACTAAATTGATCCAGTTTTTAAAACGCTTTAGCTTTTCATCAAAACTTAAACCTTGTAAATATTTACTCTCTATTTTTCTAAACCAGTTATACACCGTCTGCCTGCTTACGCCCATTAACCTGGCTGTTCGGGATATACTCTTCGGGTTCAAAATATACATGACCATCCAAATGTGTTGTTCAACGGTCCTTAATTTATAAATCCTCTTCTTAACGAAAGAATTATCTATCGGCCCATCGTTCCAATAAGCAGGGTTGTTTTCAATAGACAATTCACATATTCCCAATTTTCTAGCAGTTTTCGTTTTGTCTTTATTCATCAAACGATACACAGCTCTGGCATGACGTATAAGACGCTCATCTATCGATAGGAAAAGCGGGTTTTCATTAAGCCTTTTTTCAGCCTCATTTAAAAACAGCTCATAACCAAACTGCTCATATTCACCTCGTGATAAAACACGATTAATCATCGGTCCGTAACGACGCAATTGTTCTTCAAAAGAAAGCCCATTAAGCTCTGGCATCTTCACTTTTTTAAATCGACAATTAATGCTCTTTCTGCTTATCCCAAGCTGTCTTGCGGTTTGCATGACGCTATTTCTGCCAAGAAGATACAAAACTTTCCAAATTTCATTTTCAACGTCTTTTAACTTATACATCTTGGCTCTAAGGAATGCCTTGTTCTTTGGATCATTGGCGTCATACGTGCGTCTGTTCGAAAAGAATTGTCGCGTAACTCCTAATTTTCGAGCTGCGTGTGCTTTCCTTTTCACGCTTTTTAAAGCTAATACTCCCCTTACGTGAGCATCCAAACGTTGTTGAACGAACGCGGGTTTGTTGGCTCCTTTTCTCGCTTTCACTTTTCCTGTACCTCTCGGAATAAGTCCAAGGGAATATTTGCTAAGAGTATTATACCTTTGATGTCGACGATGGGCAGTTTCGAGATTAGAAGTGGATTTAATCCGTACGTATAAATAACTGAGCCACGCTCCTTTATAGACATGCCAAAGGTTCCACCAGTGATTTATCCCATGGCTTTGTAGAAAAGTGCGCCAGGGCTTTCTCCCGCCTAGAATGTCTTCATCTTCTTTTTCAGCGATGGTTGTGAGTTGATCAACGCTAGTTGCATCACCTAGAAATCCATCTTTACAAAAGATTGATCTCTTTTTTTCCTGCCACTCTTTGATCTCTGGATCGCTCTCAAAATATACATACTTCCTCATCAACTTTCTATTGTTCTTGGCTTTCTGTCTAAAACGCTCTCTCATCGAAGGGTCAATATAAAATGCGTAACTTTCCGCGAAATCTTCCTGTAAGTTAACTTTTGCTCGCAAAGAAACAAAAGCGCCATGCGGTGGCAATAAATAAAAATGTCTGTAAAAAACAAAAAGCGTTAGGACATACCTGATGACATGTTTTGGAACCATGTCCATATTCAATAAGATAAAAATTGTGACCGCGATATATGTTAATGCCGCCATAAACCAAAATTTAAGAACATCGTTTTTCTCCCAATCACTACTAATCCTAGACCAATGGAATAAAATTGTATGGCTAGAAATACTTTGATTTTTAATTCCATGATAAATATGCCCTATCTCATGTAAAATACGGTGTTTTAAAATATCGTAATTTTTTTGATAGGAAATAAAGGGAAGATAAATCCAAGAAATCCTAATCGTTTGTCTTCTCAAGTGGGCCAGTCCTAAATTCCCATAAATCTCATGCCATTTGCTAAAACGAATTTCTTTCAACGACCTAATATGATCAGGTGGAACAATGAGGGCCAGTTCGCGCAGGATCTTCTTTAATAGAACATTATCAAGTGCATTTTTAGTATTGATCTTTACTCTTAACAACGGATGGTCGTTAATCCAAAAGGCCTTTGACTTTTCCGGCATCTTGTTTCGCAATGGCGAAGCGCCAATAGGATCTTGAGTAGTGTTCGCGCCAGTTCCTATTTTTCTTACCGTTCCAGTACCTCGCGGAATAAGTCCAAGGGAATAGTTGCTAAGTGTATTGTATCTTTGATGACGTCGGTGGGCGTTTTGAAGATTGGAAGTGGATTTAATCCGTACGTATAAATAACTGAGCCACGCTCCTTTATAGACATGCCAAAGGTTCCACCAGTGTGTGACCCTATGCTCTTGTAAAAACTGACCCAATGATTTCTTGCCAGCTAAGATATCTTCATCTTCTTGGTCGGTAATTATTGTGCCTGTCCCTAATTTAAGGACTTCGCTTAAACCTTCCGTCCTTGAATCAACTACAACTGGAAATGACCCGTGTCGAAACATTAATTTACGCCAAATCATTCCTTGCGTTCTTGTACGGATCTTGCCCCGCAAGTCTTTTAAGAATTCTTTTGTTTCCATATTTATTGTTCGCCAATGTGCCAATAATTCTTCCGAATACTGAATAGGCCCTTGGATTTGTTGTTCCGGTAATTTCGCCATGCCCAAAACAACTAAAACTCTGCCCAAGGGTGCTCGTACAAAAAAAGCCCCTAGAGACAAGTCCTCAGGAATTACTGTTGTCTCAACGATGTCCCTTAAGGAATCCAATCCTACACATTTGCCCCCAACATAAAAATAAGTTCTCCCTTGGAGAATGCCAAGCATATCCGTGAAATCCCCCTTGGTCTTTATGCAAACCATTCTCGGCACAAATGATTCGTCTGCGTCAGTCTGCATATCGCGAAACACATAACCGGAAACCCTTGTCACCTTCCTTCTAATAGTGCCACGGTTACGGTATATCTCTGCTGCTCGTTTGGGAATATCTCCTAAAGTTTCAATAAATCTTACCGGCAATAAAGAATCTTTTGTAAGCAAATCGACATGTTTCAATTGGGCTAGTTGACGTAGATTTTCAAAAGCATCTTCTCGAAGGTCCTCTCTTCTCACATTTGTCGAAACTGCAATAAAAGCATTCCTTAAGAAAACAGAAACCGGCGAATTCCCTGGATAGAAAGCTAACAACATAGTAAGCAATACATTCAAATTTTCCTCTTGTTTCATGGTTGAAACTTCAACGTGGTATTGATCCGCCAACAAAGAGGCCATGCGGATCATGCCCTCGGGAGTATGAAACAAAATCTTTTCTTCCTGATTGCATAAAGCAACTAAAGCCTCCGGCCAATCCCAAGACGGCCCAAAGGTCTTTTCCATAACCTGTAACAATTTAATCCGCAAATCATACATGACACTATTGCCGTTTAACTTCCCTCCCAAAGAAAACCTTTCCCCCCCTACTTCCCTCGCCTGATCTGTTGGCATGAACTGAACTTTATTAAGAATCCTCCCTGTTATTTCCAGACTACCAATAAACGCGTCCTCAGGAATGTCGTCTAAAAACAATATCTGTTTGGGATCAACGGCATCAATATCTTTTGGGGTAACAAGGGCGTGGTTGGAATCGGCTTCTTTATTTTGGATTAATGGCATCTTTCCCCAGAAATTATCCGGCAGAGGATTTTCAAGATTTGTCACGGCATAAAGGATGAGACGTTTCTGAATTTCAAAGATTTCTTTTCCATTTGGGCTAGCACGCCTTCTGGTATATTTACAATTAGCCGATTCTTTGTTGAGCGCATCGGCAATAGCCTCAACCAAATCCAAACGATCAACTTCTGGCCGAGCAAGGCGTGCGCAGAAACAATTAGATTGAATTAAAGCAACAGGGCTAAAAAAAGCAGCCATCGGCGCTTCTTCCCTGTAAAAGAAATCATTTAAACGGGCTTCCAATTGCTCAGTCCTAACATAACCACTTTTAGCTATCCTTGTAATATAAGTAAAAAGATGGGTGTAAAACTTATGCTCTGTAAGGCCTGAAAAACAGGCCCTTATTTCATCAACCGTAATAAAAAAATTCCTAGAACTTTCAACTTCCCTTATCTTCGCGTAAAGCCTTTGCTGGACCATCGCAATATCTACTTTAAGTGTTTTAACTTCGGATCGAAGTTGTCTTTCCTTAGCAAACCACTCTGACCTCCTTTTGAAATCTCTCTTCAAAAGTTTTACGATCACACTCAATCCCCACCCAAGGAATATTATTCCAACCATCTTTATTTCCCAGGATATTGTGTCCCATATGTTAAAAAATATTGCCGCTATAATTGTATACAGAATAATCAAGTATCCCCTCACTGAAGGGCAGGGATACTTGACTGAACATACAACATCTTCTCTTGGATTTCCCGCAATCTTGTCACCCTTAAACAGTCCCTGTTCAAGCAATTCAAAGAATCTCTTCAAGGAAAGTGCGCCGCGCAATGACTTCATGGTGGAATCTAGATGCCAGCATTGGGCTTCTGGGACCCAGTAGACCTTATAATCATTACTGAATCCTCGAACGTCACGCATTGCGCGAACAGCCGCCAGAGCATCGACCGGAGATTGATCTAACTGAAGTTCATTCATTTTCTTCAGCCAATCATTAGCACAAGAGAAACCTTTATTCTTAAGCAACGTTGTATAAACACAATTCAGACGCAAATCGGTTGACAATGTAGATATTAATGGTTGAATTAATCGTTCTAAAGGTCGCCGAATAATTACCGGGGCTTCAAGATCCTCAAATTGATCAGTTGTTGGCAAACCATCAAGGTCCTCTTCCATACAGAAAAAACCCTCTAAATTTACAGTCTTTCTTAAATAGTACCCATCCCCCCGTTTCATCCTAACCAAAACTAATCCACCCGGCTTCAATAGGGAGCTTAACTGGTTAAAATTAACCATTCCAAGATACGGCGCATTTAACGTGATCAGATCGAAGGACTGCGCATATCTGCCTATCGAAACAATTTCTTCTTGTGTTATCTTTGCTAGAGTAATCCACTCTTTCTTTGAGTGAATGTCCTGCCAATAATCAGAAATCTGTCCATCAATTCCCATCATCTCTGATCGTGGCCAGCCGGATTGCACCAGTGCATCATCCAGCCTATCCAAAAAGTCTCCATGATGAGTTCCAATATCTAAGATAGATAATTCCCGATGAGCACCAAAATAACCCTTAATAAAATCTAGAAAGTTCCCACCAGAACAGATGTCCTTTAACACCTGCTTTTGACGGACATCTTCTTCTTGAACTGCCGCATTTCCTATAGCTGGCGAAAGCATCATTAAAACACCTTCACGCTTTTCCTTCGACAATTTCCAAAGCTGATAATTGCCGTCCATATGGCAATTGCCCGCTGTTGATTTTCCCCATTTGATTCTTTCATCAGCTTCCACCCAAGGCGAGTTATATGTGATCCAATAACCCTCATCATGAAATTTAGCTTTTTCTATCATTGAAGCTTCATCGGTTTCTTTATTAAAATCACGAAAGCGGCCTGTTTTGACATCAAAAACCCTCTTGTGCAAACCGACAAACCACCCGGCAGATTTACGTGTACCGTCCTGGTTTGTCCGTAAGTCCTCTTCCTTGTTAGCACTATCTCTGAGAAAATCCGTAATCTTCTTTTCTTCATCAGACGCCCAAAGGGCCTCAAAATCTTTTTCAAATTTCAAACGATCTTCCTCAGTCTCGCCAACAACAAGCAAGCAAAGTATTTGTGAAGGAATCATTCTCGTCCCAATCCCTTGAGTCGACGAATTGACAATCCTTAAGAAGACATTTATTCCCTCTCTGACGGCGATGAACTCTAAAACTCCTCTCAAACGTTTGGATGTTGAGCTTGTGCCTTTTTTGTTTACTGATCTTTCCGGCACCAAGGTGCGTCCGGCAGTCATTGTCTCTGCAGATCCCCAACGAGAAGATGTTATTATAGCCTTCATTTCTTCTGTTGTGGCGTTACCGACCTCAGGTAGTGATGTTCTTCTTACAACAGATAATCCTGCCTTTGTGTCCACCGGCCTTAAAAAAGATTCTATCTTTAAACTGGGCAAACTATTGACCATGTCCCAGACACTTGTTCTTAGACGACTCGGCCACGTCAGTCCATCGCTGAAAGAACAATTAAACAACGCTTTATCCAAAGCCTTAAACCTGACATAAATATCTACACCTAAGCCCGTCGCCATAACAATAAGCAGGGTCACTAACAGCGCCGATGTACCGAAGAAGGTTTGAAGCAAAACCATCATTAATAACGAAGATATCAATAATTTGGAACGAGGATCTTGATTGGCATCAATCTTTATTTGGGCCATTGCCGTGGAAAGGATCTTGCCAAGCAAACCCGTGGCCCTCGGCTTTAGTTCTGGCTCACGGGAAGTATTGTCATCCCGTCGATGTTGAGACCTCTCTTCGATAAATATACCCCCCATGGTCAATGCTAGTGCCCCTAGGATTATGGTCCACACGCCAAAAATTCTGTTAAGAAAAGCCACTCCATTATCTTTCTGAGGATCGCCAGCCAGATTGTCAACATCTTGAGAAACATCTCCCAGGCGCTGATCCATCTCTTCCAAAGACTTCTTGAAGGCCGCTATCGCCAGGATCGTCTCTGGGGGAAAATCCTCAAGCGTTAATTGTTTCCAAATTTCAGGATAAATTGGATTAGCTCCCCCCACATGTCCTTTTTTATCAAAAAACCTCTTCACGTTCTTTTGAGATGAAAATACGTCAATGAAAGCGGCATAGCGCCTCAAGGCCCAACGAAACTCTCGATACTCCTTAAGTAATGCCACTGCCATAGAATTCTTTTGCTTTTCCTTGTCGGGTAAAATCCAACAGAAAAGCAATCCCGAAAGGCTCACTGCATTATTAGCGGTGTTTCTTGCGTCGTGTGCACGCGCGCCCTCAAAAAAAGCATTCGACTTTTCGAACAAAGGTTTCATTTTTTCAAAAACATATTGCGGTAACTCACTAAGAGGCCCAACCACATCCCAAAATTCGTTAAACATCCTCTCTCCAGCTTGCGCCACATCTTCACCCGCAGGAGGAATAAAGAATTTCTTTAGATGGTCGACAAAGATGTCTTCTAAGTCCTTAACAAAACCCGAATGCTCGGTTGATTGCGTCCATTTTTTCCTGTTTTCGCTGATGACGCGTAACAGGGCGCGCAATTGAGGAAAATATTCCCTCATCATTAAAAATTCCTTCATCGTCTTGATAGCTTCAACTTCGCCCATACCCTCAAGAAGCGGCCCAACATACAAGGACATCACCGTCTCAGAAACCTTAGTATCTATAGTCTCATCGACCATATCAGTATGCAGAACAAGCACCAGGCACTGGGGGTCGATATCCAAAGAAGGACGATCCCTCCAGAGGGTTTGAGGTAGAGAAGAAAATCGCCCGATTCGTGCCAACGCTCCTTCGCTTGGATCTACCATGATCACCTTAGGCAGTTCAAGAGAAATGGCTTTCTTACGCATAATCGCATTTTTCATCAAATTGTTGACCTTTGCCTCGATAAATTTCGGATCTGGCGTCATGGCCCGAGCGTAATTAGGATACCAGGCATCCTTAACTACATACTGTTTTCCCTCACGTACCAACACAGTGATAGGCACGTTTTCTCTCGACGGGGCATTAATCGGGAAGGACTTCATAACTAAGTCTGGTTGTGATGTCTTTGACCCCAAGGGTAGGTCAACGACCGCGCCTTTATCCTTGGCCAGCAAAAGCAATTCTTGAATATCATCTTTATATCTTGTTTGATTTAATTGTTGTATCGTGGAATCAAACAACCATTCTTTCCCTTTGTGTTTAAAAATGACGCAGACATGATCTCCGTAATCCTTGGGAGACCCGTGGACTACAGTGGACGTATATTCGTTTCGTTCTCCTAACCTTTTTAACCACGTCTGAGCAGCATCGGATGATACTCTACAACTCACTGGCCAACATGAATCCATTCTTGATGCAACGCGAAGTTCAATGGAGGCATATAAAAGATCCCCTAAAACCCCTATGTCCTTTTGCCCCTCCCATGTAAACGCATCATTTCTCAATTTAGCGCAATTGGCTGATACTCTCCATTCCCAACAATCATCCTTATAAGGTTTCATTGACAGATAGGCTATAGCTAACGCATTGTTCTTCTTTTCTTGAAGAAGTTTTAAAGGTATCAAGAGGTATGGTCTAAGCGGCGTTTCATTAAACTTAGTTTGCCAATCATTAAAACAAAACTCCGCTTGGGTCCCCCAATTCTGATACATAAACTCAAATCGAAATCGAAAATTCTCAGAACTATCCGTTAGGTATTCTCTTAGTAATTGCCGTGTTTTAATCCATTGTTCGCTTATCTGAGCCTGGTTGTGTTTCTCTCGTATCATTTGCGCAATTAATAAAACCTGCCTGGAAAAATTATCGTTATTTGCTTTTAAATCAGCATTCATTCTCTGATCTGGTTCCATAGACGATGCCTTCTCTGCCCAGTACTTTTGAAAGCTTTCGCTAAATCTTTCCAAATCTTTATCTATCGTGACGGGCAAAACTTCTGGTGAAATACTAGACGTAGAACCTTTTGTGAAAACCTCATTCATCATCGGCACGCGGCCAATATCGGATGAACGCATATATTGATTTAAATGAAGATTTTCCAAACAACAGAAGGGCGTATCATAGAACTTAACAGGTGGATTTTTATTTAAATATACATTGTGATACCAAAGGTAGTTATTAAGTTGATGAAGAATGATCCGATCTTTCAAAGGCAGGTCTCTAATGAGGTCACGTAAACGCTCGATCAGCCTCCAATCTTTGCCATGCGCATGAATAAACCAATGTTCTAAATAAGGGTATCTCCAAAGCAAAGTTTCTTCATGAACAGGCACCTTATAGACAACAATTACCTCTTTTTGATCTTCTCGAGCCTTTGTAAATTGTTCCCTCCCCACTGTGAGCTTTTCTGCCTTCGCTAAGAAATGATTGTCTAGGGTTGAAATGTTTTTTAAAATGCCTTTAACCTCTAGTTTATCTACCAAAGAATCCACAACTTTATCAATATGTTCTAAAGGGCCTTCATTGTTAATCGTCGTCAATAATCCTTCTTTAGAATAATGTTCCATCAACAAGGCGGATCCATAATCATAACGGGCTTCTCGTTTGAGATAATCCAAATCTCCTTTTGCCTCATTAAACCTCCCCGGACGAGACTTCCAGCGGGACGTCGAAGTTTCTACATTGACCTTGACCTCTACAACAGCGGCGATATGAAATCCTTTTTTATCGAGCTCTTGTGAAATGAGCAGGCCACGTTGCAATGAGGAAGGGTTGGCATCCACAATAAACCCGCCAACGAAATCCTTTGGGTTCTTTTTAATGATCTTAACAATCCGACGTAACGGAGATGCTCTTTTGCCAGTCAGTTTCAATTGTGTTCTGAATATTTCTCCCATTGATAAATGTGGAATACCCAGCCTTTGCGATAACATGCCGCCTACGGTACTCTTGCCTGCACCTGGAAGACCAAGCAATAGTATAACTCCCCGCTTCTTGGCCAACTCCTTATGATCGTTCTTTTTGGCAACATACCGCAGCTTCTTGTAAACCCGCCTAAGCCGACGCGTTAATTTATCCACGACTGGCAATTCATTTTCATCCATTGCCACTTCTATCAACCGACCCGAGGGCCTTGGGCCCTGATAGGTAATTGGCGGCAACGCACGCGCTAAAATATCTTCAAAAACTAAAATAGCCAGGGGATTCTTCTGGAGTCTGGCCTTTGTAAGCTCTTGCTCGATAGTCAAGCGTAATTGATATCTGTTGACCAAATCCCTGTCTTCCCCACTAAAAATATTCCGCAAAATATATAATAGTGTTTGGCTTTCTTCAGATAAAGGCGCCACGGAACAATAAAGTTTTAAAATAGCCGTTACATTTTCTTGATTCGCGAACCATCTGGTAAACCATCTAGATTGATATGTCCCTATAGTTTTTACGGCTTTAAGAATTAATAATCTCCGCTCTGGTTGCTGATTAAAGAATTCATCTAGCCACGCTTGAGAGAGATTATCAACAATGTCTGTGGGAAGCGGCTGCTGATTGACGACCATGGTCTTAATCGCGTCACAATAAGACTGTGCAAAATAAAGTCCTCTTATATCCGGAAGATAAATATTCTCTTGGAAAGAGCGTTGAATTATTTTAAATAAAGACGGATCAATCTCTAAAGCATCCATGGCTAATCTCGAGAGATACCAACGCTCATCCTCATCTTGAGAGTTAAGGTACTTGTCGTAAAAACTTCCGAGAAATTTTGCGGCTTCAGTCTTTTTGTTTAGGATTTCAAAATAATTAGGACACACAGGACTTGGAGTTATCACTTTCTCTGCGATCTGCATCAAAGAAAGAAACTGGAACAACGTCCGGGCAGAAACCCATGCGGACAATATTGCTTGAGCAGGAGTTTTATTCCCTGCCACAATATCCTTATGCCCTAGAACCTTGGCTAATTGATTGCCCCGTTTTTTATCTTCTTCCAATTCAAATAACTTAAATACAATCGTCAAATGCTTCTTAAACATTTCCCTGGCAGCTCTAAAAGCCTTTGCGTCCTCAGGATTGAATAATTGCTCCGCAAGTTTTGGCCAATTAAAATCTAATTCAATTTCTTCCGCCAAAGAGGCTGCAGAATTTCTAATTTCGGCATACTTCTTTTTCCCTGTATCTTCCAGCCTTTTGGCGCGGGCCTCATAGGCCATAGAGGATTCCTGTGATTCTTCCATTCCTTTAAGAGTATTAGAAAGAATAATATAAAAATCATCTTCCTTCCCATAATGCCATGAATCAAAATCGACGGGCCCCGGGGTGTTTATACGGCCCGATTTAGAAAGTCGGTTTTTAATTGTTTGTTCCATCAAAGCTGGCGCCCAAATGACCTTGGACTTAGCAAGACAGGTTGCGTCTTTGGCATATCCTAATTGCCGCAACCGCTGGACCAATTTATTCTTTGATTCTTTCAAAATCTCTTGCCCATTAGCGCATTCATTACTGAACTCTTCTAGAACCTCGTTTATGATAAAAATTTCATCGTCGGTAAGACTGCGGCTAGATTTGGCCGGATCTTCCAACCGTTTTTCGCTGGAATTAAAACTATTGTTAATCCTCAAGGGGTCTTGGGAAATTTTAGATGGTTTTGAGATACTCCTGCTTAAAGATGTCTTTGAACTTTCATCAGCGATGAAGTCGTAAGCTCTTGCTATTTCTTGAATCATTTGTTTTAAAGCTGGCGTAAAATGACATTCTCCTTGAGTCTTTTGAACTTCTCGGCGCTGAGGATCAAAAGCGGCAACGGCCCAGGCCAACCAACTTTTGACATCCGTATCAAAATATGAAGAAAAATTAGGCCCGATATTATCACAATGAAAAGCATCTCGAACCTTCTTGGCATACACTCGCAAGTGCTCGTCCTCCACAATTTCTGCCGCCAATGGCAATTCATAGAATACTTTCTCTACCCTTTTCCATTCGTTGTCTGTCCATATCACTCCCTCCCTCCACACAAGGGCATTTAAAATTCTTATGTAAATTTGTCCATAGTTCTTTTGTCTTAATAATTCTCGATTAATCGGTTCTTCGTCAAAAAAAGAAGAAAAAAAGAGATGTTTATGTTTAGGCAGAAGCCTATACTCTCCTGTCTTTGGGTGTTTGCACGATTGATTATTCTCAAGTGCAAAATTAAGAATATAATCAGGCAATCTCTTTTTTCCCTTAAAGAAATTAGCCACATCCCTTTGGCGAGGAGAATATTGTTTTAAAATCGAGTTCACCTTTTCAAGCAAAATATGTTTTTGTTCATCGCTGGGATTTTTAGGAAACGCATTGATTTCACTGGCCCAACGTACCAGTTCTTGATGTTCATTCTGCGGCCTTTTGAACATCAGCGGCAAACGCATGGCTTTTTGAACGCTCTTTGTAATGTCTCGCCAAGGCTCTGTCAAATCAAGCCCGCTCTCTAACCATATCTTGGCATTAATCAAATACTGATACATCAGCATGTATCTAACCCAAAGAACATTCTTAATCTGTTTTTTGTCAAAAGGAATGAGGCTAACGTCACATCGAGATTCAGGACCTTGAACAAGCACGCAATTATGCAACTCCATATAGGACGATTGTTGCTTAGGGTCGATGAAAAGATTATGAACTGTTCCAAACAATTCGAAAGGAACATCGCATTGTCCCTTGGGATCTGGCTTGTGTTTTTGTAAAAATATCGTCGGTTTATTCTTAAATTCACCAAGTCTGACACCATCGAGACCTTCCTGACGCAAAGCATCAATAAAAAAAGGAAGAATTTTGTCGATTCTCGACTGATAAGCAAATCTTGGAAGAGAATTCGGACCAAAAAAGAATAATTCCCCCTTACTATCGGCTAAAAATGCAATAGAAAAATCCAGGTCATTAAATTGGTCAAAAACAAAATGTTTCTTGCCTTCCGTCCCAACAAGATAAAAGTAATTCAAACTGCCACGCGCTTCAACAACAAAACTCCACGTCGGATAACATTTTGTTAACACCTTTTCAAAGATATCAAAAAGATTGACCTCTGGCCCGACATAACCGTCACGATATTTAAATACACTCTTAGGTAAAACATAGGCTTCACGCTCAATGAGGTTTCTTTTTATAAAAGGATCTTTTGCCTTGGCCTTTTGCGCTAACTCATCGGCGAAACTCTCTAAATCTTGACATTCTTCTTCTGTTAACCCCGCCAGATGACCGAATTCATGCAAAAGGGTTTTGACGATTTCTGCTTTTCTGCGAGGAAGAAAAAGATTGGGGCATAGGCACACGACATTATCTTTTAAAATGGCATAGCCCCAGAGATTAAACGGCTGAAGACTATCTTTGGCCTTGACGATTCTTGGTGGAGCGCGGCCTCTTTGGTTCTTGCCTGTTATGGCGCTTGAGAAAATATCAGCAACTTTTTTGGGCAATCGTCGAATTTTTATTGCCCTCAGAGCATCTCGCACCTGTTTCTTTTCAACATCAGAGAGTTCTTCAAACCCTAGGATTTCCAACGCCGCCTTAATGCTTTCCTCTTCGCTGACAGGCTCACTGCGGTTGCGCCTTCTGGGCAGAATCTGGCTTGTGGTTTTTGCCGAAAACATTTCCTCTTTGGAAAGATAAACCTTTCCTAAAGATTTTTTTGCTCCAAATTCAATAATTTCCATCTTCCTGCTTGGGCTGACCTCATCCTTAATATTCCTTCTAATCGTCACCGGCATCATCATGGCCAAGCCCATTTTAGACGCGGCCTTTATCCCCAACGCTGCCAGGACATGTGGGACAACAAAGAATGCTGACACGATTACGGCGACCATCACAAGGGTTTTAAACTTTAGATACTCGATAGGACTAACCGCTTGACTTTGCTTAAACCTCATTGTAAGCTTTAACCAAATCCTATGGAAATTACAAAACTGCGACAACTTATTCTTAAGCAAAAATATGAAATTAGTTTTCATGCGCAAAAAGAACGTGGTGAAGAAGACATCTCTCTCGAGGATATAGAAAATGCTTTTCTTTCTGGCAAAATTATCGAAAATTACCCTGAAGATAAACGGGGAGCAAGTTGCCTCATATTGGGCTTCTCGGGCCACGGGCCCATTCATATTGTATGCAGCGTATTGCACTCTGGTTGGCTGCGCATCATAACGGTTTATATTCCCAAAATGCCTAAATGGATAAATCCTCAACAAAGGAGTTAACAAATGCTTCAACATAAATATAGTGACTGTTCCTACTGCAATGGAAAAGTAAAACCCACCAAGATTACCCTTGACTGGATGCGCCATGAGAAACTTTATGTATTTGAAGGCGTGCCAGCTGGAGTATGCCAACAATGCGGAGAAAAATATTTTACTGCCAAAGTTGCCAAACAAATGGAATCTTCTATCCTCGCTAACGGCTGGAAAAAATTTATTAAGGTTCCTATTATTTCTTTCCCTCAAATGAGTGCCGCTTAAAGGTTTCTCTACAATTGCTAACGGCATCATCATGGCCAAGCCCATTTTAGACGCGGCCTTTACCCCAAAGGCCGATAGGATATGAGGAACAATAAAGATTGCACAAACAACCAAGAAAGCCATCTCGAGTGTCATTAAACTACGGGCATTGACAAATATGCCTCTCTTGACAGCATCCAAAATCAATGTAATAGTGCTTATTATTGGCAGCGTGACCTTTATTCTTTGCTTCTTGTGGGCCACATACCTTAATAAAGAGACCGAAAGGATTGTCTTATGAATCAACTTGGCCTTGTTTATTTTATTATTGCTATGATTGTCTCTATCTGTTTTGGTCTGATGCTTCTTAACGATCGCCAAAAAGCTAGAAAATCTCGACAATTGCCTTAACCAAATTAAGCTTAACGTAATTACCCCCGCGGCTGTTATGCAAAGCGTAGCCGCCGCGGATTTCCATAAACCTTTCTCATCCTTTGCTTCTTCTAAAAGAACTTTATCGTCCCGCGTTACCAGCTGTCCGGATTCTTTTCTCAACTTCACTTCTTTACCAACGAAGGAAACACTCCCCATGACCAACGGCAGCATGGCCATTCCAGCACCCGTCGCTGTCTTTACCCTTACGGCCTCCAGGATATGCGGGACAATAAAGTAGGACAGACCAACCAACGCCACAAGCATGGCCGTTTGCTGTCGATAACGACGGAAGAATATCCTGACTTGATTCCAAGCTTGCAAAATAAGTTCACTGGCCATCAGGGACAAAGCCACCCCTTCGGGAGTGACCTTGGCGCGGGAAGCTTCTTGAACGGCCTCTGGATGGACAACGGCTGCTTGGGCAGGGCTAGAACTGGTTGCGATTTCTTTTATCTTTTCTTGAATTTGTTCCGACAGGGTACGCGCAGGATCAAAAGCAAGATCCACAATTTTTGTCCCCACGGGAGGGGCGCGTTTTCCAACCGAAGCACGAAGGCATGCTAAATCCGCGGGCGATAGGTCATACTCACGGCCATTGCACGTCAAGGACGCCCAGACCCAGCCGTCATAGGACCATTCCACGGAAAGAAGCGGAGCCTGACCTATCTTCGATAACCCCGCGAGTTTCTGGGGCAAGCTTTGCACCGTCAACGCCAAACCAAGCTCCCTCACCCTCCTTTGATATTCCATCTTTCTTTTTTCCAGTATATCTTTTTCAATCTCCATGTTTCGTTCATTCCCTAAACCCACCCTCTTCATTTCTTCGCTATACTTTAAGATATCATTCTCCGCGGAAGCTATCTCTTGGAACCTTTTTAAACGTCCTTCATCATCTAATAAATAACTAGAATCTAATGCTAAGGCGCGTCTGTTTACAGCGCGCCAATATCGGACATAGATTAAATCAGTTTCAGTAAGATCTTTCGCACCCGTTTCGAAAAATTTATTTAAAATAGAAGCTCCTACGCTTCCTTTTGGAGTGACTTTATTAATGTAATATTTAGAACTCCATTTACTTAAAAATGTCCCCCTTTGGTCACGCACCCTTTCCCAAAGATATTTTTGGTCTTCCCCAGGACAATATGTTGATAAAACCTTAGCTGCTTCTGGCTTAAGTAATCGGAAATCATTATTTTCATAAATTAGTTTTGCAATTCGCGCATATTCCTGCTTTTCTCTGACTTCGCTACTAATCTGTGCAGTCAACTCTGGGCTCTCCAACACTCTTCCAATAATTCCTCCAATAGTTTCAGAGGCAGACAAAGGATTTCCTGCTTTTAGTCGTTCACAGGCACCTCCCATAATATTATATGCTACTATTCTTGCTTGTTCCCGCGCTTGCGGGGAGAACCATTTTTTCAAAAGCGCAATGTCCTCTTTAGATAAACCTTGGACTGGCGCGGCTGCTGGTTGAGCTAACGATATTGAAGGAGAGCTTGCGATAGCAGCCACAGCTTTCGACGTACGCTTTAAAAACAAACGGCGGGTCATTTGCGGCACAAACCTCATCAATCGCTCAAACCAGGATGGTGAAGAAACCTCAGACTCGTCACTTTCTTTGTCTTCGCTTCGTCTGAGGAATCGACGAAGTAATTCTCCACGGGAAAACTGTCGCACAGCTCGAGGATCAACGGGAGTCGTTGCGGGTGTAAATCGAACAGCCTTTGCCGCAGAACGCAGGCGTTCTAACGGGCCAAGGAGTATCTCCCGTCGAGTACGTTCCTCAGAACTCGACGCTTGAAAATTCTTAGATTTTTTCTCTTTGGTTTTTCGTCCTTTATCATTCCCATGATCCATCATCGCCGGCACAACAGAGGCAAGCAAGTTCTTTTCTTTCCAAAACCACCAAATATAATCCAATAGATACCCAATAAGAAAAGCCTTAAGGGTACGAGAATAGAAATACTTTTCATTGTTTCTGGCATGGATGGCCTTAGCTACCGCGCGCTTTTCACCTTGAGTAACCAAGCCTATGGCAGCTCTTTCTATTTCTCGTCGAAGATTTCCTAATGCAACTTGCTTAAGTGCTGATAGGTGGTGCCTGTCTATCCATCTTTTAACCAGATAACTGTATTCTATTTCCGGCAATAAAAATCCTCCTGGCTCATTCTTTTGCGAATTCCATCGAGAAAAGATAAATATCAACAATGAAGAAGCGACTCCTAAGCTAACAATGTTTGCGGCGTTTAATTCCAAAATAAAACCACTGATCAAGGTTAAAAAGATTCCCAGTATGCTTGCGGTTGTAATATTCTTTAAAATGGACTTAATCCCATGGTTAAGTGTTCTAAAACCCCATAAACATCCCCCCGCTGAAGCTTTATAAATTTCTTCCGGTAAAGGATAAATTTCATGTTCTTCCAGCGGAGCAATCCCCTCACCCACCAACCGCGCCAGCCCAAACATGACAAGAGATCCCGCAATAAGCACCGCTGTCGCGGTGGCCCAAATCCCTAAGACAGCTAAACAGATAAGCCCCGCAATCATTCCTAAATATCCAGGCCACCAGAAAAATTCAAATATCCACCTTGTATTGCGCTGCATGCCGGCTACAGTACGTTTCGAGATATTATTTGTTCCCGGGTCTCCAAACACTTTACTGCTGGTCTTTAAAAACTCCCTCTCAACCTTCTCGACAAAATTTAAACTTTTTCGATGCTGTTTGTGGAATGCCTCGTCGGCATTCTTGACTGCAATGACGCCCATCGGGATTATCGTCACAAGGGTCATGAGCAATGCCCCCATTAACACAAATTTTGAACCATTCTGTCGAACTTTAGGAGACGTAAGAGACAATAGTTTGAGGGCCCCCCATATTACAAAATAGTAAATAACCATGATCTTGATTAAATTCAATACTACAGCTGCCAAGATAGCTTGACATTGAATCAGGATCAAAAGGGCCCCGGAGGCCGCAACCAATAAATATAGACGATGATACGGAGTCATATCTACTCTAGGCAGTCCCAGATCCTCTTGCATTCCTCTACCCATTCGACGCATCCAAGGCCTAATCACAGAAGTCAACGGCCGGATGATTCTTTGTTCTATCCAATGATCGCATCGATCTATTTTTCCAAAAGGCTTAAATGTTTCCTTTTTCTTTATAGTAGCAATGACCGTATTATGAAAAGCAAACAAGGTCACAGAAAGTTTCATAAGAAACAAAAGTCCCCAGCCAAAAGAAAACGGCTGTAAAAAGCTCGCGCTTATGCCAAGCCAAATCAGATTACTGAACATGTGCATCAACATGGATATCCACAGTTTTCCTGTGGCCTCATATATCAACGCGTAAATTATTCCCACAACCATGTCCGCTACTAACTCCACAACGGTACTGTCGGCAAGAAAAACATGAATAGCTACAAACATCAAGGAACTAAGAGTGGTTGAAGCGGCAACTCCAAAATGAGGCCTTAAAGCAAAACGGTAAATTCCAAATCGGAAAAGAAACTCCTCAAGAATCCCCGCCTCGAGAACAACATCCCAAAGATTATATCCTAGGCCTATTCCTCTTAACCAATCCACCAATATACCCTCAAGAATCCTAGCGTCATAATACAACCACAAGGAAACAAAAATAATAATCAAAAGGGACATTAACTTCGGTCTTTTATTCTTGAAAGATAGCGATGGAAACTTATTCCTTAGACTTTTAAAATTAAAAGAATTTTGATAAGCATAGTAGACATTAACTGCCGCATGCGGCAGAACCAAGGCCGCAGGCACCCACCAAAAACTCGTTGAGCCCGCCGCATAGAAAATAACAAGTAAGGCTGTTGTACACGCGGAAATGAGGGATTTCTCCCATGAAAAACAAAAGGCAAGCTTTCGAGAGAAAGCATTGCCGGGGGCCACACGATAATGGCCAGGATTCCAGACCAACCACTGAACAGCAACCGCCACAACCATCACCGACGGCGCCAAGGCAAAGGGCAGGCCAAAGGCCAACATCAAAAGTGTGACCAGGCCGGTTGTCCCCATTAAGGACTCTATCCCGACAGGCTTTAAGAGCCTACGGACAAAGGTTGAACCGCTATAATCCTTCCACATCCCGCCTCTAGGTACATCTTCCGTGACAAAAGCTGGCTGTACTTTTAAGCTTAATGGTATGTCCGGGTTAAGACCATTTTCTCGAGGGAATTCCACTTCATAAGTATTTTTCGCCGTGTAGTTTATTTTTGCTTTGGGGCAACCTTCTTTCAAAAGAGTCACCGCTCCAGCAGGATCAGAAAGTATTATTGTTTTTCCATCATTATCTTTTTTATCCTCATACTGCTGGGTATGCCACAAAATCGCTAATGATCCCGCCGCCATCTTACGCGCAAGATTCTTCCCTAGGGATTGCCAAAACACATGCCCTGCCCATCCGCTATCATGAAGACCATAACTTAGCTTGAGTTCAGGGTCGGTTATTCTCGAATAGAATGGAGTATTGGATACCAAAATCCTTGCCTTGCCCTCATAAGCCTCTTGCCCATCAGGTGAAACAAGACCATTGACTTGACGCACTTGAAGATTAGGGATACCAGCTATTTTTTGAAGATTAACCCGCGCGCAAGCACAGGCTATATCGTTTATATCCGTCGACACAAAACGCAAATGGCTTGCCTTCTTAGGCCCTATAGCCTGATAGGCCAGCCAAAGCATGATGCCGGAGCCACAACCTAAATCAACCACCAAATCATTATCTTTAAGCGGATTCTTTTTAACAAAGCTACGTATCCTATCAATGACCCTTTGACGAAAGGGATAATCAGATTCGGATGCTTTCAGAGGATGATACACCGTTGGAAACACCACCATCATGGCTCTGGCATGAGGGGAATCTTTATTAAAGAAATTAAAAAATGGTAATATTTTCTTAGTCTTAAGCCATGTTTCTTCTATAAAACGCAAAAGTTCAATATCATCTATGTGTAATTTTTGCGTATATCCATCAATCTGAACATAAGACAAACTTACCATACCAGTTAGACCTGGGTTGTAGCGGTCTTTCGTACGCAAATATTGACTGACTCTATCATAATCATATCGGGCTTTGCGGGCGATCGCTTGCCAATCCTCTAAACTAGATCCTGGACTAAAAAGATGATAGGGAATATAGGCACTCGAAAAATCTGCCCCTGCAAGAATTCTGTTGTCCTTTTCAGAGTAAATCGCCAGCAGACGCCCATCATCTGAAGAATAAAGCAGTTTAAAAAGTATCTCTCCTGATGCTGTCCTTGGTTCATAGGCATAATTGCGAAGATGATTAATTCCGCTGACAACTGGCGATTTATAGTCTAAAGGCCCGACCTGAATGGTATAGCAATCTAACCTAAGAGTTTTATCCTGCTCAAAAGCCACCACCTTAGCTTGTGAGAGGGCAAAAAGTTCGATGATGTCCTTAGAAGGACAATCCTCCCCCTGCCAGGCCGGAAGCTTACTGTTTTTCTGTGATTCTAATGCCGTCTCCTTAACCTCAAAAATAACTGTGCTCATTCGACGTAAGGTTTTCTTGTAAGCTCTAAAATTATCCACTGTATGTACTCTGACCGCCGCGTCTTCCCCTGCTATTATTCCCCAAAGGATGTACTTCAAAGCTCTTAACACAAGAAATACCCTGTCGATTAACGTGGGTTTGCGTGTTTTGAGCGCCCTTCCCTCGTCGAAATAACCTATAAGCGTATGGGCGTTTACAAAGGACTTGATCATCAAAATTAATTTTTGTAATGGGTTGGTGTTGGACAAGCTTAATGTCGAAGTACCTGCGGCAGAAGAAACAGCAGCCAAAGACGGCGGGCCATGGGACTTTGGAAAGCTTAAATAATCCCTCTGTTCCCGTCGGGCTTCTTGCACAAAGACTTCTTGAACAGCCTCATCCCCCTTAAGGACCGCTTCTTGTAATCTCTTAAAACCTTCGCTGGTCATAGTCAGGGGACGTTCTTTCTTGGTCATTATTCTTTGCAACTTGGCCAAGGCAAGCTTCTCAAGTCGGTGTATCCCCTGACGCGTCATTCTCAATTTCTTTCCAACCTCCTCCAGGCTTTTTTCCTCCCCATCAGTGGGAATCTTTCCTCCATCAAGCCCAAAACGCAGCCGAAGGATTTCTTGTTCACGCAAATCGAGTTTAAGAAGTGATTCCTCCAACAACCTATTAGTATCCGCTTGTTCAACCTGATAAGCAGAAGTAGTCGTTTTAGTATCTTCTATTTCTTCGCTATACTTCGCTGAATCCTTTTCATCACCAATAGTATCATCCAAAGAAAGAGGTCTAATGCCTGCGGTGCGCATCGTAACAATTTTTTTCAGAGGCACTCCCATTTCTTCAGCCAGTTCTTCATTGGTCGGTTCGCGGCATAATTCCTCCTGCATCTGGAAAGATTTTCTCCTCATATTTGCTATCGCATCAACCATATGTACCGGAAGGCGGATAGTCTTTGACTGGTTGCACAAAGCTCTTTTAATATCCAGAATGATCCACTGACTGGCGTAGGTTGAAAACCTAGCCCCTTGAGGGTCAAATCGTTCAACCGCACGCATAAGCGAGATATTACCTTCACTAATTAAATCCAGCAAAGGCAGCCCACAATCCTGATAGTGACGGGCAAGCTTAACGACAAGCCGAAGATTCGCCTTAATCATCCGTTCTCGTGCCTGCTTATCTCCTTTTTGGATTCGTGCAGCCAGTTCAATTTCCTCTTGAGGCGTAAGCAATTTTTCCTGTCCGATTTCCCTCAAATAAATTGCAAGCGCCGATCGATCACCCCATCTCTTCCTGTCCTGTTCAATCCGTTCATCAATTTCTTCGATCCCATCCGACTCGGCGTTTTTTGATTCACTATCCGAAGGCTCGGATGGTGCGCCTAAAAAGTCCACCGCTCCAGCTACCAAAGCCACTACGATGAAGGCCGCCATCATCGGATGCGTCAATACTGCCTTCCAAACCAACAACACCGCCTTAAAAATCCCCATGATCACGGCACTAAATAGTATCAAGACCGAAAAAGGCTCATAACATTTAGCTTCACCCTGACCTTTTGCTTGTGGCCTTTCACGGGGCTGGGCTTGATTATATCCGTGGTCTAAGAGCTGACGAATAAACCATTCATGCTTCATACGATCATCCATCTTTACCTCTTTTAGAGCAGGGTCTTTAGCACTTATCCTGGCACATTTGCCATACATTCTTTGAATGATCCTAAGCCAATCTATGGATACACTCCAATTTTCGTCAAACCATTCTTTCAACACCCGACGGACAATAGCATGGCTTCCCATACTCTTATCTTTTGGATCATACCAAAACTTCTTCCAAGTTTGCAAACCCGCCTCTTGCATACAAAGAACCTCTGCCCCATAAAAAAACCAACCATCGCTCATAACTTCATTAACTGAATCAATCGGATGACAGTAGTAACGAATGGGAGGGTAATCTGGCCTTTTGAAACCTGTCAAGCAACGGCTCACATGGTGTCCGTATTCATGGGCGAACGCCATCAATATCTCCGCGGCAGGATAACGCTCAAAAAATACTCTGGGGGCTGTAAAATCATCATGGATCCAATGATCTCTTATATCCTGAGCTGTAATTCCTCCATGAGTGACAATAACCTCACACACCTTCCAGAAAGAATCCTCGTCAGTCAATTTCGTCTGAGACCACAGCTTTCTCACCCACACCATGGCCATGGCCTGAAACATCACAGCCAACGGCACCCCAACGGCATTTGCCATATCCGCTACAGGTCGATTAAGCGCGCCGGGATCAAAGACTATCTGTTCAACATTCATCCAAGCATCAAGACCGAGTTCTCTTGCTTTGTCCTGATTAATCTGCGCTAAAAATCCAAGCGCAATCACCCTTAAAACAGAACTGACCTTTCTATCTTGTGCCACCTCAGCTAGAAATTCTTCATCCTTTTGCAAAAGCCGAAGGAATATATATTGAGCCCCCCTCGAAGTGGTTTGCCTAAAGGCCTTGACAATGACTGATCTAAATTCCTCCTTGGCAAAGGCCGCGCCATTTTCATCAAGGGCATCGGCGACCATGTCTTCGTTCGCAAACCGGTCTACAAATATTTCTGGCACTCCACACGCCAAATATTCAATCCAAGCAGTAAATGAGCTCATGTCCTTGCTCAAATGATCCATCATCTCTAAGCATGGTCGTCCAATAACATCGGATTTACGGCAATGAGGCTTAGCACTGTAGGCATACATCCATTGGAGTGTCGCGGGTATCAATTGGGCCCACCCATAACGCCTAGCCAAATAATGTACACAACAAAAGGCATCAAACCCTCGTTGTTCGTCCGTATACGCCTCTAGAAGTTCTTTGGCAAATAAAACCGCTTCATCCTTAGTCAATCGGTCCAAAGAGTCCTTCAAAGGTAATCGTGGAGGCTGAGAGTTCAGTAACCACGAAGCCTCAACTAAAAGCTGATCATTACGTTTACCTCTTGGAAGTATCTGCTCTAATAGAGATTCTTGCCTTCTCACATAATTTTCATCTGCTGATTTTCCCTCGATCGCTGCCACGACCCCGGGATAGAGCTCTGGCCGGCCTTGGGCTTTTCTCCTTTGGTTCTCACCAAACCGACGATTATTTTCCTTGTGCATCGCGAAAGCCAGTTGATACTTCCCCTGGTCATGTAAAAAGATCCTTTGTCTTAATTCCAAAAGTTTGACTCTGTCTTGCTCGGCATGGTCATCAATCCATTTGTCAGCTTCTTCCCAATACGCATTTTTCTCTAATTTCTCGTTGTTTTTATAAAATCTTTTTTCTTCCTGGGGAGATTGGACTAATAAAATATCTTCCGCTTTTTGCTCATACTCCCGGGCTTTGTCATTTAGCCCAATGCTTCGACTAAACTTCGCCTGCACTATCAATCTGTCATATTTCTTCCTTAACGATCTGGTCATGGCGGGGGGGACGCTGTCCTTAGTCTCGTTCTTTTGAACACGCGCAATATCTTTTGGGAACATTCCATAACGCGGCCATCCAAAGGCCTTTATTCGACGGCCTACAGTTTCCCGGGAAACTCCCAGTATTTCAGCCGCAACATTTAAATACCACCCGGCTTTCCGTAATGCCTTTAAAGTTTCTTTTTTCTTCCTACCCCTGACGCTCCTTCCGCAAAGCTTTTCTCTGCTCCTCAGCATCCCTTCTGATACTCCTAGCATCTTGCTCAAGGCTTTATTACCAGAGTTATTGGTATTCAAGGCGTTTCTAATGATTGTTTCACGAAGATCAAACCAATGAACGATCGGACTATTAAGAATTTTGATTGCTTCCGGGTCTTTATGGGAATCAAACAGTTTTCTAATTGCCCTCAATGTTTTTTGCGCTTCTTTAAGACGTTTCTTGTCTAAACCTTTGTCCCGAAAATTTATATCAGGATAGCGCGCATAAATACCTTTATGCCACAGCGCTATAAGATTTCTTCTAGATGGATTTGATTTTGTAAAGAACATCCGTGAGCTAATACCCATCTTTCCCGCGGCCCCGACGACATTCCCTTGGGCTTCAACAATCGCCTTTAAACAAAGAATGAACCTGATCTCAGGAATCTGCAGCGGCGAGGCATATTTGAAACCTGCGGGGACAATCGCGGAAGAAACATCTAACGCACTTTTCTTTTGAGCCGCGTTAACGGCCTTCTCTCCCACCCCGCTTGTCATTGACAAAGCTGCCGCTGCTACTATCGCAACGCCAGCCATTGGATGCGTAAGCGCCGCATGCCAGGCTAACAAAGCCAGCTTAAAAAGCGCCGTAGCGGCTAAAGAAATCAGCCCTAGGGCTAACAAAGGCTCAATGCCTACTACCCCTGGGGATAGGGTTTCTTGATATGGCCTCTTAATCCCCAACCTCCTCATGCGTTTATGTACATTAGAAGAATGAATCCCTAAAATTTGGGCGGCTTTCTTTACATTCCAATTGGTTTCACTCAATGCCTGTATGGTTCTTCGCTTTTTCTCTCTATCTCTCAAGACATAAGAGCTATTACCCCCCTTTGATGCTCTTCTATATATTTTGTCTTTTGAAACACCCAGTCTTATGATGCAGAGTTCAACATCTCCTTTTTCAGACTCAAGAGCTTCCCGCAACGTTTTATCTTCAACCATCCCCCAAGAAGAAAATTCTTCTTTAAGAAATGCCATTGCCTTTTTTTGATTACTGCTAGAAAAATAAGCTTCAAGGGCCTTTAGGGTGCTTTGAGCCCGCGTACAGCGCAGTCTATTTAAACTAGGATCATCATGACCAGCGTCTAAAAATGTCTTTGCCCATTGTGCGATTAAATTTCTTCTTCTTATTTCAGTTGTTTCTTTAGCAAATCTTTTTGAATCAATCCCCATCAATTCCGCTGCTTTACGTACCTTTCCCCCAGACTTGACCAGCGCCTTTAACCATAAAATAAATTTAAGTTCAAAAAGTTGGAGAGGTTCAAAATATTTAAAATCTACAGGAATAACTGGTTTCTCCTCTAGCCTTGTCGTTTTGCTATCCCGCGGCGCCATGGCCGGGGTCTTGGCAAACGGGTGGAGTTTAAGGATTTTTTCGTCTTTCGCGTCGCGCGGCCAGGTTGGATTTGCCCTTAAAATCGCGGCGATATTATGCCCAGCGTGATATCGATACCGCGCATAAAAATTCAAAGAATTCTCATTTTTAAACATTTCAAGAAATTCTTGTTTGTCCTCTTTGGTAAGATCTATAACCCTCCCTGGAACAGCGAGGTCTGCCTTCTTGCCCCTATGGAGTTTTAATAATATCCTCAACGCCTCGTAATGATTTCTTGCTCTTGAATTGCGGATAATTTCTTCTTCCCTGTAGGCCTGATCAAAAACCTTTACCCGCCAATCACTGCCAGCCCCTTGCTTGAGTGCCCCTGCCAATCCTCTGCAATAATCATCCCCACCTGGTCTGACCACAAGCGGATCACTATTGAAATAAACATCCTCCCAACTGTTCGCCCGTCCATAGAAAATATCTAAATCAAGCGGGTCTATTTCTTCCTCGGGAATCATCAGCCATGGAACATCAAGAAATTTATAAATTTTCATCATGATATCTGTACAGCCTATAGAAAGATTTCTTGTCTTTTCAAATAAGCCCTTAAGCGCTTTGATTTTGACCTTAGGCAATAGGCTCAAAGACAAGAGCACGCCAAAAACACTGACAATCTCAAGAATAAAAATGAGAATCCCAGCTCTAAGAAATATCGGACGAAGAACGATGCGGGAGAAAACGGAAAATAGATTATAGAGAAAGTGAGCAAACGCGTTGCTTAAAAGAACACTTAAGACGCCCGCAAGCCAGAAATTCCCCTTAAACACCAGCCAGCCGACAATATAATTAGGCAAGAAAAACATCGTCAGAAGGATAAATACAATTCCCACGCCGCCCCATAGTTTTTGCTGCCATGTTTTAAACCTATGGATCTTAAAAAATCCTATCGGATTAAAACCAAAAGGAATTTCAAGCCCCCAGGCAAACGTCAGGGCAATCACCCATCGCGGCAGCCAATATAAACCTACGGTACGTTGGACAAAATGAACTGTACTAGGCAGAAGCAACACGACCCCTATTTCATTTTCTAATATTTCCTTAGCCCTTCGACCAAGCCGGTCTTTGGCCTTAACCAAGGCCTCTTTGCCTCCTTCAAGCCTCAATACCCATGAAATGATATAGTCTTCGTTTTCCGCGCTTTCGAAATTAACTAAAATCTGTATCAACCCTTGGATGTCCTTTTTATCTCCTAATTCATTAATCCGCGCTATTCCAACCTGCTCTTTCGGATCCCTTGCCTCTTTGTCTTTGACAATCTCTCGATGAAGAACATCTTTGGGTTCTGTTGTGCCTAGGTCAATCAACGTTTTTATAATCCACACTATTAATCCTAAAAGGCCCGAGAATATTAAAGCATCTATTAAATCAATGTTTCGTTTCCCTATTTCAGCCGCTTCGTCCCAACCAAATCCGCAGGTTGCGCAAATTAGCCCTAAGGCCGCTATGAGCATGGCCGGGGCCCTTAACGCCAACAAGGCCTCTGACACAACCCCTCTGGTCTTTTGGACAGTGCCTCCATCGGCCGTCTGTCTTTGCGATAATCTTTTTGTGGCGTTTTCTAACGCTTCTGCAGCCAAGGCATTATATTGTCTAAAACTGACCAAGGCTTTGGCTGTTTCTTGAATGACGAGGGGATTTGTTTCTCTCTCAAGCTCCTTACAAAGCTTTAAAGAAATCTCTTGGATCCTTTCTTTAATATATTCAATCCTTTCCTTAGGGTTATTGGGCGTTGCTAATTCTTCTGCCCAGCATTGAGCGACCCTGGAGAGATATTGCAAGCCAGCAGCCTTGACATGGCCTTTCATATCCGGTGTTGTTACTATCCCAATGGCGGTAGAAAGGTCTTTCTCTTCCTGTTGTATTCCTGGCAAATCTTTAAAATATTTGAATAGCCCGCTAGGATCCTGCCTCTGTTGGAAAGGATTCGATGTTCGAAAATCGCGTATGTGTGAGGGAGGCTCAAGTCTTTGCTCAAGCTTTTTCTGACGTAGTCTTGCTTTATCTGCTTCTTCAACTGTCCTTCTGGGATTGTCGCCTTTTAAAACCATTAATTCTATCTGACTGGAGGATGGAGGTTTCGCGCGATATCTTCTCTCTGGCGGACCTCTGTTACCTAGACCATCGCCTTGGGTGCTCAACGCCAATACCACCACTGCCCCAAAGGCCAAGGCCAGCATCATCACCCCTTGAATGCTCATCGTGCCCAACATGGCCGTGGCGAAGATTCCGGTAGTCTTAAAAGCCAGCATGCGAAGAAAAATAAATACTCCAAAACCGGCTAAAACAACCATGCCTATTAAATCTATTTTTCCAAGCCCAGCTGGCGCGCCTACAACTTCCCTGCGCGGATCAAGCCTATTTTCTTCTGGGACTTTCACACGCGCGACGACTCCTTCTCTATGCCACACCATCAAAGGATTAGCGCTATCGCCACCCTCAACTGTAATATGTGCCCTATTGTCTACATTGATTATTGGCGCAGATGGGTCGCTGTCGAGCACAAAGCTCTGCTGCCCCGCGACTGGTTTAGAAATCATTATATTCCCATGACATTTCGCGTCTTTTATAGATTCAACCCTAAGGGCTCCCATGCTGTGCAGATAATCTTGTTGAGATAATCTATTAAAGTGAGCGATGACATGACGTCGATTAGCGTTTAATAATTCAAATTCATCAAACAACTCTTCCATCAAACCAAACATCGCCATATTATGAATCCAGTTAAAAACCAAGGGTTTTTGTTGGGCATAAGCCAACTTTTTCACAAAGTCAAGCAGTCCCTTGGCATATTCCGGGAAATCTTTTTCATGTTGGATATGAATGTTAACCACCATGCCTTGACCATCACAATAATTATCAATCGTCATGACCGGAAGTATATTGTGCGTATCGCTAAATAATTCATACCTCCGCCGATGGATCAAATAGAACCAATTATCTTCTATCCAAATCTTACCTACGCCATATTTTTCCCATAACCCGCCCACGCACCCTCCCAAAGATTGGCCCTCATAAGCTTCAGGACAATAAACCATCCCCGCGGACAATAACACATGATTTGGAATGTCTCTCCAATTACTAAGCCTTATCTTTCTATTACTCGTTGTGGCCGGTATCTTTCCATGACCCGTTGCGGCTGATAGGGCAACGGCAACCACCATCAATAAAAATGCCCCCAACAGGCCATAAAAATGATTGGCGGACACGCTAACCACAGGGTCCATTGTTCCTCTGCAGCCAACACACAACCAGACTAAAGGTATAAAAATGATCGCGATCACTTTTCCTCTAAGATATCTTCTTAATTCTTCTCGAGCAGGCTCATCCTGGTATTTGCTTTGTATAACTTGATACTGCTGGGGAGTCATGATCCTAATATAGTTATCTACTCCCATTAACACCACCTCTGGCGCATTAAGCAGCTCTTTGACCTGCGCGGGGAAGGCTTTTTCCAATTCTTCAGACAATACAATTTCCCCCGAAGCTTCAAGCGTCAGTTGGACACTGTCTGCCAAAACATCTTTAGGCCCCGTCATTTTTTGGAAAGAGGATAGGGCCCTGTGCGGAACAAGTATCAATATCCCTTTAGGTAAAAGGTACGCGTGCATGAGAAGGTCTGTCTTTATCTCGCTAAATAATCCTCTGGGCAAAAGGAATCCTCTTGCTGTAAGGGGAACAAAATATTTTCCTGAAAAATATGGAGTATTTTCTTTTACCAAGGACGGCAAAGACGTACGTTCTTCTCTTAAAACCGGCACCATCGCCCGCACGCCCACGAAAAGGGGTTGCCAGGAGGCGATACGCGACCGCAGAGGACGGTGATTGTGCGCATAATGCTTCATATAATATTGCAAAAATTCCTGGTGGCCCTTGGTCACCCGCAAAGCTTCCTTAGCAACGTCTATAAAAATTTGATCAAACGAACGGCCTTCCAATGATTGTCCCTTTGTATATTCTCTAAAGGCTAAACTTTGGACAAGTTGATCTATTTCTTCAAGAAGCGCTACAATTTTTGCAATATTGTCTATCGCGTTTTGTACAGCGCTATCCACCAACATTCCTTTATACCCAAGAGAATACTCCTGAAATTTACCCTGTCTATATTCACCAATAATACTCTCGAGTTCTTCATTCAATGTATTAAGTTTTCTTATCGCTTCGCTAATTTCATGGTCAGCCAATCGCCCATCAAATGTTTCTTTTAAAAACCACAATTTCCAAATTAAGTTAATCGTGTCGCCATAAAATTCAGAATTAATCGACAACACCGCATAACCAATAGCTTCCATTGATTGAGGCGCAACATGCAAGGCAGAAAAAGGAACAGACTGGCGGTGGATATACAATTTAACGACTTCTAAAACCTGCCATCCATCGGATGTCTTTCTCAACGCTGTTTTTGCAAAATTTTCTAAGTCTCTTAATTTAACTAAATCTTTAGTTTCAACATTTCGATGAACAGCCCTTTTATGCGAGTCAAAAATTTGAGGCCAAACTTCTCTAGGGAAGATACGTAACAGAATAAATTTAATACTTTCTTGAATCCGACGGGCGATCTTGCGAAGTTCGAAACGCAGGTTAAAAAGGCAGTGAACAATAATCGCCGCGACCAACCCCAACTTGCTTCCCATTGAGCTGCCATAACGTTTCAAAAGGAATTCTCTACGGCTGTTAATTTTGTCTCGCAAACTTTTAAGCTCAGCCCGAGCCCTTTCTTGGTCTTTCTCATCTTTCAACTGCTGGATGATAGCTTCATGTTTCTTAAGCCAATCTTCATCAGCTAATTCCCCACGACCCTCTTGATAGCCCAAATGTATGGGCCATTCTTCATTGACAGGCGCTTTGATGAGGGATATATAACGTTTCTTTAAAAATCCTGCCGCCTTGTATTCTTCAAATATTTCCGGCAACATGGCGGGAGAGTCCGTTTTTCTTTTAGAAGTCTCTCGATGGGCAAACACACGCTTCCAACTCAATACCATAGGTGCGATAAGCCCGTGTACCATCAGCGCAAAATATTCAAATCGAAAGATCTTTTTAAGGATGAAATAAAGTTTTTGCTGTCGGATAAGTGTTGAACCTTTTTCGTGCATAGCCCAACGGTTATAAAGGCTGAACAATTGGCCAATAATGGCCTCACTGGAGGCGCGCAACTCAAGGGGCATCACCTGAATGGTAATATTCTTTAAGATCGACCACGGACGGCTCATCAAATTCATCTCTCGACGACGACTTTCGACATCGGCATGGTTTTTACCCTCAAAGCTTACAGTCCTAGCCATTGCCTTAGAAAGGATCCAGGCAAGGATGAAGGTCTGTAAAAGCACCCCTCTAATTAACGAACCAACAGGCGCGATTAAAACAAAAAAGCTAAATACAATAAACCCTTTCATGATGGAATACTTGACAGCACCTATCACGCCATCCCATGTGACGGCTCTGTTACTGCTTCTTTTGGCCAAGGTATCGGTCACTAAACCAAAGACAACATTAATGGCTGTGGTTTTCCATATTACGTCCCAATTCATAAATGTAGCTTTAAAAGACGCAACCCAGATATTAATGATACCAACCGCCGGTTTCATAGATTGTTTGGGCATGAATCCAAGCGCATAGACCACGTAAGCCATTAATCCTATAACAATGACATTAAATAAATAACTTCGCGGCAAAGCCAAAACTCCTTTTTTATTCATAAAGAATATCCACATAGCAATCAATGCCGCCACAATTAAAGCAGTCCATGCCTCACCTGAGCAACCCATGCCGAAAACAAGGAAGATTACAGCTAATGAAGCAACTGCTAGGCTTCTCTTTAAACCTTCTGCTGAACCTTCAGCCTTGAGTGCTGTAGTGTTCAATGGAGTCTTGAAACCTTCCAGTGGAGCCTTCAGTGGAGTCTTATAGCTTTCAATTGGAGTCTTGGAGTCTTCTACTGGCCTTTCAACCTTGAGTGCTGTAGTCTTGATTATTTCTGTGTTAGCATTTGCCTGAGCGCCCATCATCACAAGCCCTGCCAAGATAAGTCCCCTTAGAAGCATTATTGGCCGCGCGAGATACTGTAAAGAACCTTGCTTTAAAGCTCTCCCCAGCTTCAAATCTGCTCCAAAAACAGCCCCCCAAAGGACTATCATATTTCCTAAAATAGCCATGACCCAAGCTATAGTTTTCCCCTGATACAAGAGTCCAAAAGGCATAAATGCGCCAATCAAGAAGGCTCCAATACCAATTAACGAACAAACAATCCCCAAAGACAAGCCCCGCAATGATTCCTTCTTTTCTAGCTTTTCTTTGCTGAATGGATCCAAAATCAAGAAAAATATCCATGAACAGCCAATGGCCAAATCAGCCGCCACAAGATCCATATATTGAGGAACATACTTCCATCCCAAGGCCAAGCCACTACCCCAAATAAGTAAATTCAATAAATAACTCCTGGAAAAGTTTCTTAACACATAGCCCAGTTCACTATTCTTGCCTAAAGCGGAAAGCTTTTGATTTCTTTGGTCAATCTTGTGTTGAATATAGTATTGGGTGACCATTGCGCCAATTGTAAAGAAGCCTTTGTCCACTAAGACCTTAAAGAAAACGCCTTGTTGAACTTGGTTTAATATCGGATACCAAATGATAAATACAGCACCACCCCAGAAGGCCATGCCATAGATGGTCCAAAGGGCCACTTCCTTCCATTTGACTGGTTCCTTGAGCATGACCCATTTGAGCGTATCCACAATGAGTTTCCCTAAGAAATTAGCGCACCCTCCAAGCAGGATACCGGCAATAATTCTATGTTCTTGGGATGAATGAATAAATTTCAGGTATTGGTCCCCGTGAGCTATCGACTCCCCTATCGTGAGAGCCCCTAGCAAAAACACCGCCGTCACCAAAAGCCATTTTATTTTTTGCAAATTGTTTATGATTATCTTTCGAAATATCACTCTAAAAGAAATCTCCTGGTTTGGCATCACTATCAACAAAACCCAAAGGACATTGCTTAACCCTAGCGGAATTAAATTCACAAGCAAAGCATGACCAGTGATTTTGGTAGAAATATCATGGTGTTTTCTTAAATACCATTTAACCAATGGATAGCTCAAGATTCTAATGGCCGGAGAAAGTAACAATAACCAAATATTGTTAAAGCCTAAACTATGATGCACCACAAGATGGGCCCCGTAGATTATTACCAGCAGGTTCTCCAATTTGCTAGCGATATACATAATGCCGCTTAACTGAATTGTAATTTTCAACTTCTTGGAATCTATTTTTGAGTCGGTATATTCAATGATTGTGCGGTTGGCTTTATCAACAATCTTGTGATACAACCCCGTTAAATTAGACTCCTTATGAGCATAATACCCATTAACCAGCGCGTGCGGCAGGACAAGGGCGGCAATGATCCACCAGAAACTGGTCATTTCAAACCCATAGGCCAAAAATAGCATGACAGTCGTCAACGTAGAAATAAAGCTTTTCTCCGAGGAATAACAAAAACTTAATTTTTCACTTAAAGTTTTATAGGGAGCAAACCATAAATGGGCGGGATTCCAAAAGAACCATTGGAGCAGCAAGGCAATGATCATATGCGGCGGGGCCAGTATCATGGGCAGGTTAAAAAATAAACTCCCTTCCCACGCCATGAAGGTCACTATCGCGCTAAGGACCCCTGATTCAAACCCGACAGATTTAAGCACCCGCACCCATGGCGAGCCTTTATACTCCATCCACATCCCGCCCTGTTGTTGCGACGGTGTGGTCGAAGCATCTATCATTCCAACCTTCATATCCGGGCGCGTCTCTAAACCCTGTGCCGTCTTCCCTTGACGCTTAGAAGCGGCCATGATATTCTTTAAATGATGAAGAACGAAAAGATAACAGACATACACCGCAGACATCCCCATGAGTGGCTTTTGATTGCCGTTGATAAAACCGACCCCCGCACGAAAACGGCGATATCCGGTAAACTCTTGGCCCACAGTCACCTTAGAGACGTCATCTATAAGAAACTTATTACCGTCAAAACCAAGCGCCCCACCTTGGTGGATTATGCCAGTTCTCGAAGAACCAAAAACATTGCTGTAATTTTTATTACCAATGCCTAAATATCCGCTTAAATTTGATTCTGGAGTTGCCATCTTTGAAGTAACCTTTATTGGTAACTCACGCCAAATCCCTCTTAAAATGGTGCTGGACACTGGAGCAACCTTATCGACCATCCCAAGGGAGGCCGCAATGGCCATAGGTTGCGACCCCGTTAAAGCCAAAAGAAGAATTGAAATGATCACCGCAAGCGGTACAGAATACGTTCCGGTTGTTCTAATCCCTCGGATGATTTGGCTTGATTTTGAACTTAAGAATGTCGAGATGATTTGCCACAACCTACCTACCCAGTCAACCGTCTCCGGGCTTCTGGGACTTAATATCCTAAAGAAATTCAATATCCATCTTAAATTCCTAGATAACTTCATTGAGATTGTGCCCCATAAATAATTTTTCTCTTTAGCAGCATAATAACTATTCACCAACGCATGCGGTACGACGAAGCAGGCAATGACCCAGCCAAGGTTGGTTAAGCCCAACGCGTAGGCCAATAACAAAACCACACTTGTACATCCGGAGATAATCAATTTCTCAGTCGAATAACAGAAGGATAATCTTTTAATGAATGATTTATTCGATGGGGCAACCCACAAATGGGCGGGATTCCAAAAGAACCATTGGAGCAGCAAGGCAATGATCATATGCGGCGGGGCCAGTATCATGGGCAGGTTAAAAAATAAACTCCCTTCCCACGCCATGAAGGTCACTATCGCGCTAAGGACCCCTGATTCTAACCCGATAGATTTAAGCACCCGCAGCCATGGCGAGCCTTTATACTCCATCCACATCCCGCCCTGTTTAAGACCAACGGCCTCAGAGCCACCGTTTCTGCCCACCAAAATCAACGGCTGACTCTGATTACCCGTTTCGGGAACCATGCTAAGACTTCCTCTGCGGGTTCCTTTTATTTTCTTGCCTCGATAACCTACGCGCACAATCTTACCGTCTACAAATTCATACTTAGCCGAATTTGAATTTTTCTCTGAAGGGAAAAAGAATTTCTGTAACGCTTGGGAAGAATATTCTTTGAAGGCATGCGTCAACGTGCTTAAGTTAATAACATCTGTCCTTACTACGACCGGGTTGCCTGGTGAGAATTCAAATCCAGCAATTATAAATTCATCATACCCAACCCTCTGAATTGTTGTAATGACCTGCTTTGTTGCGGGATGCTTTAACACAATGATATCGAAAGGCCATTGTTCCGGGCGTCTGCAATAACTGTCCCGCTCTTCAACTAAAACTTCATTTTGCCAGCTGATATTTATATTGGCCACTCCTAAATGCGCGACATTGATGGTTTTTATTTCCGCTACCTTCTTGGGCCTTTCAACCTTCACATCAAACGCCTTAAAAGCGGTTGTCTCTAACAGATAAACACTCCTGTCTTCTCGAGGAATCAAAACATCTTCTTGCGGAGTGTTCCCTAAGATGTAAAAATCTTTTCCCTTTTTATAAAAAATGATGTGGTTTTGCGCGTTGGCCGCTTCCTCTAAGGCGATAAGCCCCCCTCCTCGGCAAGCTTCACGGTAAATCCAAAGGGTCCCTGGGTGTTCTTCATAAAAACGAGGTAGACATAGATGCATCCCATCCAAATTAGGATTACGATGATTTATCGAATCTCTCCTTAAAGTCCTAAGCTCCTCCATCACGGCAGAAGTCAGTGGACTGTTGGGATGCTTCATCCAATATAACCGCAACATGAACTCATGCATGACATCATTGTTCGTTAAAGTAACGTCCTTTTTGCCTGAAATGTCTAGCGTGCATGTTTCTGCCTTTCTATTTTCAAAAGCTGGCAGGCTTAAAGTTACAGAGTCCCCTTCTACCGTCAGGAACAAATAATTATCCTCTCTATTTAAATCTACCAAACGCAAGCCCTTCGCGCCGCAGCTGTGGCCCTTGGCCCTGCCAGATAAATTATTTCCTAAATAGAAATAATGTTTGGCGCAATTGACCGCGCGTTTAAATTCTCTGATGTCTCTTAACAAAATATTTTCCCCTGTTGCCTCTTGGATGCCCTGTCTTTGAGCGACGTCAAGCTCCCGTCCTTCATGTTCTTGAACAGCAGTGGATAACACCGCGTTAGTCATGGCCGGCATGCCTTTTTTCTTTTCAAAAATATTTTTATTGTAGAGGTAATGGCTTTCGGCAACAGCACGGACAGCCTTGGAACGGGCCTCTGTTCTAGCAAGAGATTCAATGATCTCTGGGGTTAAAATAAATTTGGTCCCCTTATACTCTTTAAACTGTCCGTGCTTCATTACTTGAGAAGGATTGCTTTCTAAATCTTTTTTCTCCCTTAAATAATAATGAATAAACTCTTTTCCATATTTATAATTGGTGTTCTTATAAAATTTTTGTAAATGTTTAATGTCATGTTTATTTAACCTCACAACAGGCTCTAAAGTCATCGGATCAATCTTTTGATCCTCATGATAGGCCAAGAATTTCTCCCATGTTTTGCGGCTGCCGTCTGGATTGGTCATCCATTCTTCTTGTTCCAAAGCGTCATCCTGCAAGAATTGATCAAAAGCTTCTGGGTTTTTGGCCCTTCTTTTTAATCCCTCGCTTTTTGAATAATGCATGGCAGGAGAAGGCCTGCGCACTAATCCAAATGGCAGATCGCAAAACTTTTTTCCTAATTGAGGCAAGCATTGATTGATCCTATCTAAAGCCCTGTTGATCTTGTCCTTTAATTCTTGATTAACCAGAGTTTCTTTTAAATATCTACGAAATTCATGAACTTCGCTGGTAATATCATCATCTGTTAGACCACGATAAAGATCCCATTCCTGGGATGACTGAATATTTTCAAGCTGATCAGCCACAAACTCTAAGACACGACCAAATTCAAATAATGAGATAAAATCTTTATTACCTTCCAAGCTTACTTCAGCTGAAACTAACTCTATGCTTCTGAAAAAGGAATACACTTTTTCTGGCAGGAAAGGACTCTTTAGGATTGAATACCGTGAAATATAAGTAAGATATTCCCTGAATCTTCCCAAATACGAAGGAACCTTAATATCTTTGGAGAGGTCAATGACACCTTCTCGTATGGCCTGGTTCGTCATTGGTATAGTGACTAAAGGTATTACTCCAAGATTACGCATTGAACCGCATTTATTTACTATCGTACGTAATCGCCCACTCTCTAAACGATAGATTGCCAGGAAAGATCTCAATAAGTCCTTTGGCCTTGTCCAAGGGGTAGTCAGAATGACATAATGTATGTTTATAATCTTATACTCGTTGAGAACATCTGAAACCTCAAATATAAGAGTTGCGTCATGATGGGGTTTCTGCTGCCGTAACAATTCACTATCGATGAAGGCATCTGTGCCCAGGTGCATCACGATAACTCCATCCACAAAACAATCACTAAACTGCGCCAACTCTTCAATAAAATCTCTATCCGGCACACGTCTTGCGTTTACCTTGTCATTAACAGTCAGTGAAAGCACTCCCCCCTGCAAAAACGCAATCTTTAATCTTAGATCAGCTTCCCGGAATAATTGGAGTGTTTTAAGCACCCTCTTTTTATCCAAAAGAAAATTATCATCCAAAAAGTTTACCTTCCATGCGCATTCTGAAACAGGTTGCCCACTACTTTCAAGATACTCCAATCGCGCCTGGTACTGACGCAACAGCTCAATAACTTCTTGTGGTGTTGATGAACGTACCTGTCTGCCGCTGGCTATCGCGCAGAAACCACAGTGATAAGGACAGCCGGAGGTTGTCATAAAGTTTAACGAATGTTTAAGACGTTCTGTTGTAAGAGAAGAGAAGTCTAATTGCCGTTGATTGAATTCATCCTGTGTCATACGATTAATGCGGTCGATATGGTTAAACACGTAACAACTACCAAAACGTAACGTTGTTCCCTCGCTAAAATGAACATCCTCTGGAAGAGAGGTGCGTGCATTGGGTTGAAAAGCGGATAGCATCTTAAGCGTACGCGCAAACCCGGCTTCAATCTCTCCTCGATATATAATATTAAACTCGGGAACATGTACGGCAGTATGCTCCGGGATAATAGTCGCGGCGGCTCCCCCTAGCGCAATGATAATATCGGGATTCATTTTTCTGACTTCATCGACGAAATTTCTTATAGGATAAAATTCTTGCTCATAAGCTGATAAACAAATCATATCCGTTTTATCAACTAACCCTTTGATAACCGCCTTAAGATCAGATAAATGACCATTAACATCAACTATTTCTGTATCAACCCCTTGACCTTTTAGATAACCTGCCATCTGTATAAGTGAAGCATACGGTGAATGAGATCTGCTTTTGAATGAATTCGAAAAATTAACTATCTTGACTTTCAAAACTCTCTTGCTGGATGAGCTTTCCTGCGGCATAGATTGCCTTTGGGGCGCCGGTATGCTCTTAAGCTTCGAGAGGATTTCTTGGAAGATTTTCCTTTGAGCGCTGATTCCTTTGCTCAAGAAATTCTTATCGACATGGATTTCCACGCCATGCAGCTTTGATAGATATATGGATACTTCTTTCTCTCTATAAAGAACCCCCGCGGTGGGTTCTTTGATACCGTTTGAAATGATAAACTTCGCCTGAAAACAATCTTTTCTATGAGAGGAAACAGCTGATAAAGCAAAAGACTTGACCAGCCGATGTACAGCCGCGTGGACATTCTCCACAAAAAATAGGTCTGTATCTACCTGAACAAACCATCTTCCAGGAAATCCTGAAGGTTCATTTAACAACTGATCGTTTTCATCTTTTGTGCCAAAATAGAATTCCTCTTTCCTGGCAGTGGCAAAAGTACACGGATCTAATTTTTCGCCAGAAGAGCGACGTCCCTTGCCTGGCTTTTTCTCTAACTGGATAGGAGGACTGATAGGCCCATCAAAACTTAAAAGCTGTATCATCCTTAAAGCGGCCCTTAAATAACGTGCGGCATTGATCAAGTCAGAGCTATGACTGCTCATTTGCGAAGGATCCACACTTTCAAGGAATATTAACCCCTTATATGTATCTGATACCATTTCTGCCAAACCATAAGATACCGAATGTTCCCTTGCTTTGTCATCCAGGCGCTTAAAAGTTTCTTGTAAATAATGCCAAAATTCAACTTGCTTGTTCTTAAGTTGATCGATATCTTCCCTGCTCCAGTCTTTTGTTCGTTTTGCCTGATCTTCAAGATATTCAGCAAAAGCCTCTGCCTTCTGATGAAGTTCGTTGTAGTATGTTTTAATTAATTCAATTTCTACATACTTCCTTATTTGTCGTATATGTTCGACATATTCTTCCACACGGCAGGATCTGATAAGGGTATGGAAGACCATTATATTTTCCAACTGACGGCATTGCTCTTCCTCCAATCCGGCCAGATGGCCAATCTCATGCAAAAGGGTAGAAGTGAGTTCAGCATTATTTTGAGGAATGAATACATCACGGCTTAAAACAACGCCATCCTTTGGATTTGAATAACCCCACACATCCTTGAGGTCTTCACAACTTTCATAAATTGCCGGCGGGGCTTTGTTTGATCCTTCTTCTTTAATCAAGCTTTCAATAATGCTCCCGACATTTTCAGGAAATAAATCTAACTTAACATCCTTAAGGGCCTCTTTAATCTGAGCCATATGAGCATCCCCTGAGGTTATAGCTTTGGTACCAATCTTTTGGGCTTCTTTAACCGCCAGCTCTTCACTCACTGAACCAAATGGATTGCGTAAACGAGGTTTAGTTCCAAACGATTTAACGAACTGACTACCCGCATTGATGCCCGCCGTCGCAAATCTAAAATCACGATGCAGCAAATCTCTACCAAAATTGAAAAGGCCCGCCAAGAATTTCATGCGAGTCATTCTTGATACCAATATCCTCATATCTACTGTCTTAGAAAGCACTCTTTGCCGTAAAGTTCTCCTCGTGCTTAACCCTTTTCGAAACATCGAAATCCTATCCCCCAAAGACTTTCTTAAACGCCTAAAATAATTACCCTGCACTAAGGCAACCCCCAGCGCTGATGCCCCTATGGCCCCTAAAATAATCAGCCCCATTGTCGGATTAAGAAGCATGCTCACCATAACCGCACCTAAGGTAGTTGATATGGCTGTCTTTACTTGGCCTTGAGCTGCCTCTGCTTGATCCCTAGCAGGGAGAGGCCTGCGCACTAATCCAGCCTTAAGCCCATCGGATATTTGAGATAATTTCTTAGTTGCCAATTCCTTTCTTTGTTCTTGCCCCCAACGGCTATTCCAATAAAAAGCACGTTGATCACCAGCCTCCCATCCTTGTGCATTAAGAACGGGCCTAAGCTCTGTAGGGACTTTCGCGTTTCTTTGTTGGGCGATTGCGTCTAAATCTGGAGAAATGGCATCTAAAGCTTTTGAAACTGTTACGCGCTCATCCATGGATCTTTCAGATTCTTTCAATAATTTTAAAACATATAAAAATGCACTGATATGCACCGCTCCTGGCTCAAAGATAAGCGCTTGGTCATCCACCTCAATCCCTTCCATAGTAAATTTTTTCTCCTTCGGATTGACTAAACGGACGACGGTGATCCTATGTTCTTTATCTATCCGTCGATAAATAGCATATGAAATGTCCTTCTCTATAATCTCTCCTATCTTATAAAAAAATTCCTGTTGTCCATTTTGAAACTCGCCGGCCCATTGCGGGACTTTATCATTCTCAAAGCGTTGTATGGCAAGAAACCTTCCCTGGGATTGCGCGACTTGTTCTAAGGTAACTGTCTCTTTTAGTTTGGGAAAAACATTGCGATTTATCAAATACGCCTGGGCCATGCCTCCCGTCGCTTCAATACTAGTCGCATGATTGTTATTAAAACTTGAAATCCACATCAATTGACCTTCTAAATCTGCTGGTATAGTTAAATTAAGTGTCAAATCTTTGGCCAATGAAATGGCATTATGACCACACCTTCCTATTGGCAACTCTTTTAGATTGGTAAAGGTCATCCGACTATAAAAACGTTGTCCAGAGTTAAACTTTACAAGAGAAGGAGTATGGATTTGATTGCCGCTGGGGCAAATGCTTTCTTGTTCATTATTGCCCAGACAAATAAATTTAGGACTATTCTCAGGTCCTGACACTTCAAAGACCACAAAATTATCTTTACGACGCTCATCAATTAAGGCAAAAAACCTGGGGGAAAATGGACGGTCAAATAATAGACGAACAGGGTTATTTCTATTTGCTACATTTCTAGATAAACCGAGCATGAGCCTCCCTCTAAAACGAATCGTAAAACTTTTCACCTGTTCCGATAGTTCCGGATTTTTGGAAGATAAACGATTAAGAAGCTCCAGGACCTTTGCCTCACGTTCTTCTCCTTGACTCGGAATATCATTAACATAATCTAAAAATGCCCCAATGACGGGAATATTTTCTGGAGATTGAATACTAATACTCTTTCCTTGATCATATTTTATTTCCTCAGTCAGAGATTTAAATCTAGGATCTTTTGATGAAAAACTATATATCAATTTATCCTCATGTCGTGAAATAGCAAGCTCTGTCCCTGAATAGTCCTCTTGACGTGTCAAACGTACAATGCCCTCTTTAATATGGCTACGGTCAACAGCAACTGCATAAAAAGAATACCAGTTCAAATATATTTTAATTTGCGTACCGGCGAGAGAAAAACGAATAATCTTTGCATCAAAATAGCCTTGATGATCTTCCTCCTGCTTAACGCTAGAACTATCGGTAATGCTATCTTCAGAAATCTCCTTGGGCTCTGCGCCATCTCCTTCCATGGCCATGACCTGCGGAATTTGGAATTTTGCGCGTGTAATATGTTTTAAAAGATCCGGCTTCTTGCCTTGTCCAATGGAGAAGAGCAACATCTGCCAATTAAATTCAGCATGTACTTGGGCCGCCGCGATAATCCCCGCTTGACGGGCCTCTTGAAGAATCTTTGGTTCTAATTGATCTAAACCGTTATATTGAGGCCACCACGATTTCAGTGACGCTCGTTGATAGGCCATTTCAAATTCTTGGTGGACATCGTAAAGAACCTTTTTGGCCGCCATTGACGATGTTGTTTTAGTGCGTGATTGTAAATCAACGCTAGTCCCATGGTTCTTCTCGACAATCTCCATCAATGACTTGCGTCTGCCTTTTTCGTCCGTCTTCCATTTTTCCTCTTCAAAAGCCAGGCGATTAATCAATTCCTTAGCCCGGGCCAGACTTTCGTCATCCCAATTCCCATTAACGCTTTTTAAAAATTCAATAAATTCATCCTGTTGAGCCGTCCTCATGCCGAGTGTAAAAAATTCTCTCCATATGCGATTGTCTGTTTGTTGAGCTTGTTTTTGATTGTTATAGAAGACTATGTCATGCATGATCTCAAGAAGGGACGCCGGTAGGATGAACATAAATGAAAGCGGAATAAGCGCGTACATGGCAAAGAAGACAAAATGATAGAGGCTCTGACTTAATAAATCCCCTCGGGCCCTGTGCTTGACAATGATTAAATACGCATGCCAGAAAGCCAAAGCTCCAAGTAGCGCTAACATGATCGCAACCGCCAAAGCAACGCCTGCAACGTGTGTTAAAACTATCGCCGTTGACGTCAATGCAATCGCCTCAGGAACGCCATAGGTTTTCTTGCCATATAACAGATAGATGAGGTCGTTGGGTTGCACAAAAAATGTTCCTGGAAGATGACCGCAATCTTTAACCATCAACCATTCTCTATCAAGACCCCCTTGCTTCGCAATCCAATCCATTAATAGCGATAACTTTTCCTTTTTCCCCGCGTCCAATCTCTGATATATCAATACTCCCACTCTAAAAAGATCTTTTAGAGTTCTTTCATCCAGGGTTTTGAGATTATTTTTATTTATTTCATATATCCCTGCCCACAATTGAATAGCTCTAGACAAATCAAAATTGACGATATTTTCAGCTTCTCTTAATTCTTTGTTTAAAGCATCTGCTTTTCTTTCTTGCACAAGGGCGGGATATTTCGTTTGCAAATCTTTAACCGCAGCAAGCACGGTATCAAGGCCTCTTTGACGGGCATCGGCTTCGATCTCTCGCACGCGGGGAGCATGACATCTAATTCTTCTTTCAAATTTAAATTTCTTAGTTATGCTTGCATCATGGATAGATTTTTCGATAAAACCTAACTCTCGGATATACCAGGCTTCGTAGATTTCTCTATCCATTTGAGCTTCATCTTTCTTAAGCAGCTTTAATAACCATAACTTTTTCTTCTCTAATACTTTGGCACGATCCTTAGGCCATGCCTGCTTGCCAAGCCCAACGTTATAGCGCTCACAAAGTTTATCTACTGCACCTACACCAACATTAAATAACCCTGCCATTTCTGCTTGCGTACTGGAAGGCCAAAACTCCCAATAAACTCTAACAAGAATTTCTTCCATCTGTTCAAAATCTGGAAATTCATCTGGCAAGACACCCCTGGCCAATTGCTGCGAATAAAAATTACCCCTCTTGCCTAAATCAATCCCTCCGACTTTCTCCATGGCAGTCTTACTCGTAAAAATATTTCCTAATCTTATAAGAAGATATCGACTACGGCCCACGCCATAAAACCATTTGGCATAACGCATCAAAACCGACCACGTTTCTCGTATGCCAAACCTAAAGACTTTTGTGATCATCTCAGCACTTAATTTATCGTCTGCCCCTCTCACAGGACTGCCCCTCACATTAGGCTTTCTAACAATTGTCAGCGGCATCATCATGGCAAGGCCTGCGCCGCCAGCGACGACCTTAATGCCTAAAGCTGCCAAGATATGCGGAAAGAAAAAGAACGCTAAAACAGCCACCCCAAACATACCGAAGGTTCTCAAAATTTGAACCAAACTGAAAGGCCTTAACACCAGACGGTCAGAGGATTGATTATGCAAAGTGCTGAATTGATCTATATTGTTATCAGGGTTATCTGTATGGGATCTTTTGCCTGGTACTTTGTTGAAACGTGGATAACCCCATACTCCCAATGCACAAAGCCCTATGGCCCCTAAAATAATCAGCCCCATCGTCGGATTAAGAAGCATGCTTGCCATAACCGCCCCAAACGTGGTTGTCATGGCCATTCTTACCTGGCTTGAAGAATGTTGATCTGCTTCCGGCGCAGATTCAACCGCGAGCTCTGTACGCCAATTAGCGCGACGCACGAGATTCATTAATAAGATCGTTTCCTTTGGTCCTTGAACATCGGCCTCTACTCCTAAGGCCTGCCACTGACGATTGGAATACTCTTGCGCGACCTTTTTAATGGCTTCGGCTTTTGCGCTGGCATCCGCGCAATCCTTAGCTTTTTTCGCAACAATCTCTCCGGTTTGATCAAAATCATCATCCCCTTGAAGCAAATTCTTTCTGTCTTCTATTATAAACTCCAATGACTTCTCAAGTATGGCCCGGGCGGAGAATATACGGCTTTCTTTGGGCCGCGCCAACATTCCATTGTAGATTTTTAAGGTATTTTTGAGCATGTCCACACAATAAATAAACGGCACCGGCGTTGGAAGCCCCTCTGATCGCGGCAATTCGGCCAGCCGTGGCCATCCGGCCAGTTGAGTGTACCAAGGACTCCAAACAATAAATGGGTTATAGTTTGGATCGTAGAAATTATCTTTTCCAGTTAAGGAAACTAAATATTGATAGAGAAGTTCATTGGCTTTGTTTCCGTATTTTGTGTTAATTCCAGAAATTCTTACCGGATAACCTAAATGGTCTTTAAGTACCACATCCTTAATCATGATCTTCCCGGCAGATTCAGGAGGTTCCTCCTTTTCGAAACGCTTATAAAATGTCTCTAACTCATGATTATGTTGAGCTTCTTGACGGTACGCATCTCGAAGAACGTGAAATGCATCATGATCAACAACCCTTATGTCCCTAAACTTCTTGGCCTCAGCTGATCGCTGACTAATCTCGCCATAAACCATTCGTCCAAAAACGCATTTTAGATCATTAAGAATTTTCTCAGCGCTTCTCTCAAGTCCTCTTATTAAATCGCCCGTCAAAGGTTTGGGACTGACCAAGGCAGCGTTCAATTGTTGGATAAATGGGTTATAGACATTAAGGACATATTGCTTTAACGCTATCGACTGCGGCCTATTAGAAGGGCTTAAATATTTCTCTAAAGCTTCCTGGGCCCATGCTAAAGCCTCTTGTAAAAATTGCACGGCAGTAAACAGCTGACCACAAACGCATCTTTTGAGAATTTCTCCTCTGATATTCTCACTCTTGACTATCTCTTCCTTGGATGTATTAAGAACCTCTGGGTTGTTTTTAATTAATTCTTCTGGGGGGACATTCTTAAACATATTCTCAAAATCTTGTGTTCTTTTTATTAATTCTCCCTTTAATTCTGCTAATTCTTCAGCTTGCCGCTTATATGAAGAAGCTTCCTCACCAGTCTTAGAAAGTCCTTGCAAATGCTTTAATTCTCTTTCAATAGCGTCGTTATTAATACCTGCCCATTGAAATAATTCCCGCGCTTGATTTTGCTGGAATTTCATTTCATTGACATTATTTAACACCTGACCTAAAGCGTTCTTGGCCTTATGTGTGCTCTGTGTCAATACTTCGCATTGGCTCGCCACGTCATCCTTCGCTATAAGATCATTGGGAGAATTTAATATCTTTTCGACTTCATTTAGGGTTTTTCCTTGTGCTTTCTCAGGGGTTGTTCCCTGTTCTTCTTCGAGGGCTTTTTCTTGTGCTTTCTCAAGGACTGTATTAACTTTAGGATAATTTAACTCTTTTAACCCCTTGGTGATATCGCTTTCGATACCTCTGGCTTGATGATAACGATCCCCGACAGCATCGATTAATTGAAGTTTGTCCCCTATTTCCTCACTTTTGCCTCTTAAGCTCGTCATCTCTAAAAGCATATTCTTAAGACGTCTGGCTGCAACTCTAAGATACGAGCTGGCAGGGGTCGCGTCCACCTCTGCTTCAAAACGCACTGCCTGCTTAATAGTTTCATCTATCGGTTCAGCAACGGCAGCTAATTGCCGGTTGGTACTGGGGCCTGACCACAAAGCTCTTAATTCATTTAGGATGGATTGAACCGCAGTAATCTCGCAATGAAGTGAAACTCGCCCATCTAGAACATCGCATAATCTCTTTATTTTGGGCTCCAGTGCCCGCTGTTTCTTTTGAATACTGACGAAATCCTTCTCATATCCTTTACGGCTGCCCTCAAAGGGAAGATTTGCACCTGCTGTTACAAGCCTCTTTTGAAGACCATCTAAATCGTTTACACAAGAAGGCAATAATTTAGGTGCGGCAACCTTAGCCTCTTCCATTTTTGTTTGAACCGCTGCTAGTCTTGTTCTTTGATCCTTGAGGCTTTCTTGCAGCTTCACATAGTCTTGGGCTACCTTCTCTAAACTCTTAGCCCTCTTAATCAATCCCTCCATTGTCTTCATAAAACCTATTTCAAAGGCTTCATCAAAGTTCTGATTTTCTAACCGAGCTTCCAAGACTTTCTTTTGTTGTGTTACCCGATTATCCATCTGGGTCAAACATTTGCTCCAATCACCCACATTGGCCGCCAAAGCGATCCTATGCTGCCCTAGATCACCAATCCTTTTCTGGATTGTATTTACCCGATCTTTGATGTTTTCTAAATAAAGTATGGGCAGGTATAAATCGAGGATTTCGTCCTCCAGCTTCCTAAAGGCTTCTAAAAGATTAGGAGATTGTAAATCCTGCATAAGGCTCAAGGCTTGTTCTATTTTAGATTCTAAAGCAGAGGCCAACCTCGAGGTAAATTCAAAGTCCCATCTCAAGGCCTCGTTATGGTAATTAAGAGCCGTTGTTTTTAAATCGACTAGGCAGGTGTCTTTGATAAGCTTGCTTAAGCGTTTTAATTCTTCTTCTATATTAGCAAGCCTATGAACATACCCTGCCTGCCCCGAGTCTTGAGGAGCTAAACGCAAAACAAACAACGCGCGCAAGTCATCTTGATTGCGTTCTTCTTTTCCTAAAATTTTATCAAACTCAAAAACCTGAGCGTTGATCTGGGCCAAGGTATCTACGATAGGTTGCGCCTCCAGTGGCCCTCTGCCATCACAAAGGAGCCGCGCATCAAGCCATGGCCTGACCTGCCCAAATAAACTTTCTATGTCCCTGATCTTTTTAGAATCTTCCTGTCTGTCTTTTAAAGCTTGCTCAATCTTGTAACCAAAACCTCCTTTAGGGACAAAAATTTCTATTTTCTTAAGCACGGTCAAACTTCTATTCATCGCATAGGGGTAACATGCTTGTAATAATAAGGCGTTACAATAGCTTCTGTCTTTATCGTTTAAATTTTCTTTAGGTGCACTCTCGTCGTCAATAAATACCCGTACTTCTTGGGAAGCTTTGGAAACAATTTCTGGGGGGATGGGTAACTTCTTCTCTAAAATAACCTTATTTAAGATAGGAATGATCACTTGAGGTGGTAATGTTAAGATTACTCCTCTATTCTCCTCAACACCTAATCGTTTTCTGATCAGAATATCTATTTCTCTTTTACCTCCTTGAAGAGAAAGAAGCAACTGCCGCAGGATAATCATGTCCTCGGAAAACTCAAAATTTCCACTGAGGGTGCGTGGATCAGGAAAATGAACACCCAGAACACGATAACCAGGGATGATGGTGCACCGATGGGCTAAATAGGCTGGTATCGCTTCTTTTTTCACTTCTTTAGGCCAATCGTTACTAGCGGCCCACGTGCCGTAATATTGCTCCAACGGCTCCATATAAAGGGAGGTCATATAAAACCCTTCCAGGATTAACATGTCCACCGGTTCAAATTTTAATTTCTCGTAAATTTCTCTGATAATGCCTTCCTGAAATTTCTTAGTTTTTAATCCGTCAGAAATTATAAATTGCCCTTGTTGGAGACGCTCAGTTACATAAACACATAATTGGCTATCAATATGCTCCCCGAGATTATGAGTAGGACCACCCTCAGCCGAGCCGTCTAAGATTTTCTTAAATCCCTCCTTGACTAATTCAAGGATTTTCTCACGGAGGATATCGCGGGTATCAATGACCTTTTCTTTCTTTTGGACAATCCTCGCTACAGCCTCTTTATGTCTTTCTACTTTTTCAATAAGCGACACATCCGCAATTTTTTCTCTTACTGTCTGACAAAAAAGCCAGAGGTTCTGGCAAATCGCGCCTAAATGTCCTAACCTTTCCGGCGACACACCTTTACTTTTGTTTAGCTCAGAACCCCTATCAAGGGCCTCTTCTTGAGAAATGATTCCTTCAAAAAGACCATTCATATTTTCCATGGCGATCTTAAAAGTTGCCATGGCTTCATGACCCCCTATTGTTCTATCAACATCAAGCGCAAGGTATCCCTGACGGGCTGCCTGTAGCAAGCATTCCAAAGCCCGCACTATTTTATTCTCTTTTTGCAATTCTTGAGCTAGCGCGATATAGACTCTGGCTAACCCGCTGTAGGCACGAAAAGCGTACCTTCGTCCACCGTCGTACTTAAACTTCTCATAATTATCAATGGCTTGACTAAATAATTCTTTCGCGTCCTCGAATTGTTCACTTCTGAGATTTCTCTCTGCCTGTTCAACGGCCACACGACGATCATAGAGATAAGGTTCTTCGCCTATACGTTCCTCTTTCGGCGGAGGCAGAAAATCTATAGCTCTCAAATAGTTAACATCATCCGCATTGTCCTTATCTTCCATATACTCATGGATCCTTCTTATATTTTCTGTGTATTCCTTAGACTCCTCCCATGAAGATGTCCCAGACTCTCCTACAATTTTCATATGCTTATTAAAAAGCCTTGAATCCCAAATATAGACAAGCTCTTCCCGACCGCGAGTGCTGGCCACGTAGAGCATGCCCTCTTCCATGGTAAAGCCATATTGGCCCGCCAAATTACTTAAAGTAAAGTCATAATACACGCGCTCATTTTCTCCTCCTTGGATGGAACGCACGGTGGTCACCAAAGGCATTTCTTTGGTGGGATCCCATTCATTAATAATTCTACTCTTGATGTGATTCCTTTGACCGTCGTAAGGGCTCGTGACTATAATGTCCTTGCCCTTATCCTTGAATTCTTTCAAGCGATGCATGATAACCGCCGCTGAGTAATGATTCTTATAAGAAGGATTAAGCGGCTTTTCATAAGTTATTCCATCATCTGTTTTAATATCAATCACCGTTATGGGTTTGGATAATTCCCCCTTTTCTTTGCGACCTGAAAACATTTCTCCATTACAAAAAACCTTGGAAATCAATTTAACCAGCTTGGGAGCTTGACGATAATTAGTCGTCAGTTTAATCCAATGTCCGTAGGGCAATCGTTTTTTGTCATCAGAATTGTGTCCACGTTCAAGCATAGGAAGGATACTGCGATCATACGCTGCGACATCATTAGCATTTATTCCATTAAGTTTTATATCGGTTTTAAACGGCTGTTGTTGTCCGCATTCACCGCCGATAATCACTTCTCCTGTTTTGGGATTAACTAGCTCCAAATCCGCGATAAATTCTGAGGCCTTAGCCGCTGAGGCTTCATCTACAATAATCACATCAAAATATCCCTTTGCTTCGTGGGGCATGTCCTTTCTCATCCAGTGCGTCAAGGCCCCCATCATGGTCGCGAAAACAACTTCTCCCTCCTTGCCCTTCTTACGCTTGGCAAATAATTTTGAAACCTTGGTATTATTATTTTCTAAATTAGTGTCGTTTTCCCTTTGGCCAAGTGGACCTAAGGTGACCTTTCGGGTTCCTTCTAACCTTCCTTTTTTCGTGACCTGCCCATAGTGCAACTTGTCCATGTCTGCCACCCAACGCAGAATAGGCAGCTTGTCATCATCTACTAAAGGATATACCGCCCTATCCACGGCTTGATTATCATGCGAGACAAAAAGAACCTTCTTGCCTTGGGCCACCTTGCGACGGATGATTTCATGAAAGACTGTTGTTTTAGCCGTGCCCGCGTAACCTGTGATGATGGTAACCGGTCCTGCTAATCCCAAAAAGACGGCCCAACGCTGGGCTAGGTCATTTATGATTTCTTTAAAATGATATTCTTTTATTTTCTTCTGTTTACTAATGTCCCCTTCTGGCAAATCCTTAAGCCCAAAAACATTGTCGGCGACATTGCTTCCCATGGATCGATTCTTATTTTTATGTAATGTTTCAACAACAGCCTCAACCGCCTCTAATTCTAATCTTACCGGCTTGTTGTTCACTTGCCCTTGAGCATTATCCCGACTATCTAAAGCTTTTAACACCTTCAGGCGGCTTTGCCATTCTTTAGCTAATTCATTACATTGAGCCTCATTGCGCGGCCTGTTGGATTTCTGGTCAAAAACTTGCAGATTCTTTGCTTCTAAACCTCCCGGGCCCCTAGTATGCTCGTCGCTAAACTCCTTAAAACCCATTCTTTTAATAATATGCTCCACGGTTGTTGGGTTTGAACTCGGAATAATCGCGATACCGGTTGCGAATATTGCCACGAGTCCCCCTACTAAGAGCGCACTAATGGCAAGAATTGAAGGGGCGTGTGAAGCCGCGTTAGGGCATAATGAAAATGCGCATTGGGTCAATATCAAAGCACCCATGGCTATTGTAGATCTGATTGTTTTAGAAGGTTTAAAAGAAGGGGTGAACTTAGGACTGGAATGTGGATCGCTTTTACTCTTGGGTTGATTACCGGATTTATCGGCCTTTGAAATGAATCCCCTAAATCCTAGTTGAGGAAGATTCTTTTGCCATTTCAATTTTAAATTTGCCAAAAACCGTCTAATACCATTACGTCCTAGAATTCCAAGCGCTCCCACAAATAATCCTACCACAATTGCTACCGGCCAGGCGTTAACTGACGATGCGGGATCAACAGAAAACCCGCACTGCGATGCCACCAAGCCCAATCCTCCCACGGCCAAGCTTAAATTTCGAGGAGAATTATTATCTGCTTTTGGATTTTGCGGCCTAAGCGCTTCTTCAAGCTCAGGAGTCATCTTGCCCTTAGAACGTAGCCAATTCAAGCTAAGTTCCGCAGAATTTACAAAACGACCTCTGCTTCTAACTAAGCTTATATAATCCCTTATGTCCTCTAAGCTTATTCTTTTAAAAATATTATTAACTATTATTTGTGAGTTTTGTCTACTTTCTTCTGCCAAATCTAATTGTTCACTAAGAATAGAAACTAAATATTCACTTAAGGCTTCTTTACGAATTCTTTCAATTGAGATTCGTTCTCCGTTAAGAATTTTTTCCATATCAGGCTCTAAAGCAGTCACAAATAAATCTTGGTACGGGGTTTCCCTTACTTCCATCCTAAAGCCTAACTGCTCATACTTCCCAACTGCTTTTATAACGTCTTTATGTAAACTCCCCACGTAGGCAACCACGGCTTGCTGAGGATTATTAATCAACATTTGCCTTACAGTAGGACCAATATCAATCAAATTCCGCTTTTGAGTTACCAAGAAAAAGAAACGGTGAGCATTAATGATAGATTTTATATACGCATCTTCATCCCAAACGGGCATAAATAGCTGCTCCCTTGCTGCCTGACCTGCAATATCAGATTCTATCATTGTCATTTGGCTTTCAAATGAACATGGCTCTAAAACAAGAGAAATATTATTTGAGTGAGTCATAAAATATCTCTCCAAATCTATCGCTCCCTTAAGAAAAGATATGCGCATATTGGGGTCTTTAATTTCTTCAAGAGTGCTGGGAATTTGCTGCAAATTAAGGCTATTTTGCATCACTAACAAAGTTTCCTTCTTCTTTTGGTTGATGATCTCAACTAAATCACGCACGCGATTTTGTACTTGTGGTTTATTCAGATCTAGTATATTTTGAAGCATCGATCTTAAGCTGTTTCCAGGAAGACTATTCCTTTTAGCCTCATCCAAAGCAAATAATTTTTCAATTGAAAGTGGGGAATCTTCACAAAAAACATAGGCATGACCATACTCCTGTATCGTTTCATCAATGGCCTTTATGAATTTCTGGACATCTTTTCGCCCATGCCATGTCAAAACCCAAATCATACGTCCTGATTTCTGCAATATCTTTCTTACCAAGGCGGGAATTAAACTCCCCCCGAAAGATGCCCCTAATACCCCTCCTATTAAGAATTCCCTTTGAGTCCATTTACGGATTTTCTTCGCTTGAGCCTTAGCTTTTTGCTCACTTTGTACCTTAGGGCCTTCGTCCTTAGCCTTCTTAAGTAGTGCACTGTGTTTTCTGTTTACAGATAAAATAAACCCAAAAAATGCCAGCCCTAAAATAATGCTAAGCACTATTAAAATATCTTGAAACGAAATTACCGCCATCGGTAAGGCCATCGGTGCAACCCCGGCGATTTGTCCTTGACTGACCTGCCCGGCATGGCTTGTTAAGCCAATAAACAATACCCCTAAAGCAGCCAGAGAAGGCATCCATGAAGGAGTATTTAAAGGGAGCTTGGGAAATTTATTCCATCCTACCTTAACTAAATTGTAAACAACTATCCCTACAGCGACCATCCATAGCTTAAGTGAAATTTCACCAGATAAAGCGGCCATAAAAATAGTCGTCATTCCAATAACCGAAGGTATCCCCCATTTAAGAATTCGCATGGAAAGCTTCGAATAATGACCTTTAAACTTTTCAAAAGCCACGCTTAGATCCGTCACTTTGAATGTAGCGTCCGGTTCTTTTGAAAGCAATTTCTTTAACTGTTCGTCTTGGATATTCGAATTCTGCGGGTTTAATTTTAGATGGAATGATTCTTGTTCAGTCGCCTTGTCCACAAAAATCGTCGGGCGGATGTTATTGGCATAGGACTGCTCTATGATATTTAAAAAGCCATCAAAATCTTTAAATCCTCTTTGGCTCAACAATGCTCTTAGGTCCTCGAAATTCATATCTTCCCGTTTTAAACGGACTTCTGTTTGGGAAATATCTTCAAGGTATCTTTTTTCACTTCCTACCAGCTGTTCAACCAACAAAGCACCATCAACATGGGATTTTAAAAGAACATCCTTACTGATAACTCCAAAATATTTTTTATACACAGCTGCCAGACCATAATAAAAATCTCTCAATATCTTGTCCTGGTCGCTGACATCTTTCATAAAATAATCCGTGATCCTGTCCGGTTCATTTTCAGAAAGCATAATAATCGGAATTAAAAACCCTAAGACCCATTTTTGATGTTCCACCTTGTTTTTCTGTTCAGGACTCCATGAGCTTGTATCTGTCGTTTCAAAATACCTTTGAAGATCTTCTATAAGTCTAAAGAAATTGTTCCTGCGCGTTTCATCGTCAAAAGTAAATAGATATTCTCCGCTGGCGATGGTCAATTGACGCATTTTCTTGTTGTCTTTATTATAGAAATTGGCGCTAACATCAGACTGTGAGATAAATTTATCCCTGCGTTCCTGCGAGATGCCGGTAAGGTCTAAAAGTTTAGATATTTTCTTTGTAATATTATCAAACAATAGGACTCCATAATTACCTCCCTGGGCATATTCTAAAGACACGTCTACCCCTCCAACTGTAATGTCCCCTAGCGCCGAGAAATTGCCGCTGGCTATCTTATCCGGGAAACTAATATAGAGAGCTCCTTTATTCTTTTCCCCTTTAATCCCCCCAAGGGTGGAATATCCTTTGATAATGTTCCACTCTAAAGCTTTTAACCTTCTTCCTAAAAGCTTCTCTGTTTCAGGCAGGATATTTTCAGGAAGATATTTTAAACAAGAATCGCTTAAGGGGCCAACAGGTTGGACCATCACTTTAAGATCTTTGACCTTAACATCATCGGAGATCTCCATATTAGAAGCAATAAACGCGAAAGTATCCCCTTGGGCTTCCGCCTTCTTTCTTAATTCATCAAAAAGTTCCTTAGCGCTTCGATTAGCGTCTCCATCGTATATGTGGCGTATAGCTTGAAACACCGCTTCTAAGCTTCCTTTTTGGGAATTAAAGATAAACACGGGCGCTTTAGTAACACTGTTTCTTCCCTGTTCGATGTCCCCAACAACCGTATTAAAGAAATCCTTGTCCGTTGGACACACAATTAATTGTGTTTGAGGCTTGGCCATTTCTCTTTGCAATCTTTCCTGCGTATAGCCGATTTCAATGGCCCTTAAAGCATCCGGATTATCGTCCATTTGGTCTTCTGATTTTATGGGCCCCTTAAACGCTTTCCATTGATCTTGAAATCTTTCGATCCGCGTTAATCCATTTTTATAAATATGTGTAAGACCATGCCTGTCCTCTGAAATACCGCTTATACGCGCATAAAGATTAAAAATTGTGAGCGTTATCGATAAAAATATCGCGTGGGCAGTAAGGACCGAATAGAGCAGCATCATCACATTAAGCCCCACTAACACCGTTCTTTGGACTTGCTGTAAAGGAAAGGATATTTTTCTTCCCGACAGAGCTTTATTGTTAACAGATTCAACCGTTTCTCCTTCAGATTTTCTAATCTTCATAAAGATAATGAAAACATATATGTCGATCATGTAATGAATACATTTCAAGTAGAAATAGTTGCGCGGGTCCCAAAAAGTATCGAAGAAGTCTTTCATTAAAAAGATAACAGCTGGCCACCAGAAAATATTAAATAAAAACGGCCTTTTCCTGGGGACTACAATGATTTTTATTTGCTTCTTGCTTTCGCTAAACCATCGTTTTGCCTCTTTCTCAAGATTCTCTTTGTTGGGATATATCCCTGAAACGATGCTGTTGCCAAGATTAAATACGCTATTAGGCCCCTGTGTTAAATCACTAAAGAATTCATCCCAGATATCTTGGTCTTTAACAAAGAATTGAAGGACCCTGCGGGCAAAACTTTCTAATTTTGCGTATTCTCTTCCCAGAGGACCTTTCTTTTTTTGATCATTATAACTGCGCTGCCCGTCTTGAATTGTTTGGGAATCAAGAAGGTCAATCTTTCGAATCAACTTTAAAGAATACACGTACATCATAAAAAGTTTTTGACGAATGGCCTTGATCCGGTCATCTTTTATGTTCATTTTCTCAATATCTTGGTCTACTTCCTCGATGGCTTCTTCAAGAAGGCCCACAAGAGGCACGAAAATTTCCCTGACCTTGTCCCGTTCATCCATAGTCCCAAAGATATTGGACAATGTTTGCCATTTCATAATAATGACGGCTGAATTGATAAACGTATCTAACTCTTCCCGTTTAATTGTTTTTTCTTCTCGGCTCTTCCATGACTTAATGATTTTCTCCATCCCTTTAAGGTCTTCTTCTAAATCATTGTAAATGGTGTTTCTTTTATGGTTACCATTATGCCCGTTGATTTGTTGAATAGTGTCCGTTTCTGATTTAGCGGAAACTTGCAATGCTTGATAACGTTTTTGCTTCTTAATAAATATTCTCATGACCGCGCCTATGAACATAATAAGCCCTGTGATCATAGGATTAGACCAAAAGAAATATACAAAAGGATGTTCTTGAGACTTGACCAATCTGCCAAAGATACTTCCCGCGGCTTGAGGGTCCTTTGTCTTCATCAATGGTTTATAATTAAACGCTATCTCCGCCCAATTCTCCACTCCCGCTTTGTTGATATTGTCTATGATCTTCTCTTCAATCCAATGGATAGCGGTCTTTTGTTCCATTTCTTTGATCCCTTGACGCGCGCTTAATCCATAAGGTTGATAATACGCTCCCCATCTGCTTTGGTCATAAACCTCTACGATCCCTTTAGCTAACTTTAAACTTAAGGCTTCGACATCCTTTGGATCTAAATAAGTACCCTTATGTTTTGCGATATTATTTTGAATTTCCCTAGCCGCGTAAATTGCTACTGTCAATATTTCCGGATGCGTGTTCTTTAAATCCTCAATGTTTTCCATGACTAATAGTCCTGGCGTATTGTCCGGAGGTATCTTCTCATCCATAAATTGTTTAACAACATCAATGTCCGTACTGGTCGCTAAGGTCAATACAGCCAACGCTCTTAACTCCCTATCCGATGCCGTACGCGCGATGTAGCCTACAGGCCCAACACGGATGTCGTATCCGCTGTTGGCCCCTTCTCTTAATGTTGTTTGATACTGTAACAAGGACCACAGAATGGCTTTTTGAACATCAACGTCGCCAGTAACCTTAAGCGCGGGGGTCAACACATAGACGGCCAAGGGGTCTTGCAACTTGCCTAACCCAACCGCTGCGTCGATTTGGTCTTTCTTGTCTGATGAATACAACTTTCCAACTAGGTCTTCAAAATCGCCCTTTACTTCTCTGGCCCTCAATTCCCTGTTGATCGCATTAAGATCATCTTCTAATTGCCTGCATTGACCAAACGTATCATTGAGCGTCCATCCTTGATATTCAAAATCAGGTTGCCTCCTTTGGCCAACATACCTAAGCTTAGGACTATTTCGACCATAAAAACTCTTATCTATTTTCCTTAACAGTCGCCAATGATCTTTATTGATGTTTCCTTTCTTTAAATCCTCTTCTATCTTCTGTTGGAGCATTTCTGCCGCCCCTGTTTTTCCTTCCAACGCGTTGGCTGTTATGGTCAATACATGTTCATGTGTTCTTAAAGCTGTAGCATCCGTCTCCTCGGAGGTTAACAGACCCGATAAATCCTCATATCTATTGATAATTCCATTAATCACCGATTGTGAAGGGGGGGTGTTTAACTTGCCTAAACTTATGATTTGTTTAAGTTTTAGATTAAATTGCGGGATCCATAAATGATCAATCCCTCCATCAGGCAGATATCCTAAGACTTGCAAAGCACTGCGGCTTAACCAATAATTCACTGAAATATTTCCACCAAAGGTGTTGATTCTGTCTTGAATTCGCCGCGCAATGGCTAGCTTGTCAAATCTATTTAAAGCTTTAACCAGACTTTCAAATCGTGCTCCATTGACCCCCAACACCGAGGCGGGATCATCATTGGCAGAAGTATATACCTGTAATCCTTGCACCCTATCGAGTAGCGGATCAATCCCTTCATTGCTAAGC
>Ga0209697_10000427_pt1 | contig 68951 bp, 80 predicted proteins | sample AliMusrvi5mmetaG_FD_184115 | JGI IMG/M metagenome (GOLD analysis project Ga0209697, IMG submission 184115) | Freshwater lake bacterial and archeal communities from Alinen Mustajarvi, Finland, to study Microbial Dark Matter (Phase II) - Alinen... | ecosystem: Environmental > Aquatic > Freshwater...
TTTTCCTCCTCTCCCTCTGGGAGAGGGTAGGGTGAGGGTCAGAGGGTTTGAATATGACCCCATTTTTCGGACGTATACCAAATTATAACTGAATCATGGTTATGTTCAGGAGTTTACGTTCAGGAGTACGACTCCCTATAGGGAGTCGTACTCCTCTAGTACTCCTCTAGTAGCGATACAAAATGAAGATATTTCGATATGAGCAATGGAAAACGAGTACTGGAATGAGTGATGAATCGAGTATAAACGAATTATTCATTTCAGATTTACGTGTAACTGAGTATATTTCGATATTATACCGAATCAACTTCATCAATGAGACGATAACCACGCTGTCATTCCCGCGAAGTCCGTCCCCGACTCAATCGGGGAGCGGGAATCTTAGCGGGATAAAAGAGGAATAGCTTCAGTTCATCTGGTATTACCCGCTTCTTTTTCGTTCCCGTTCCCAACCCGTGAACACGTTGATTCGTCAACGGAATAACGCCCACATTTCATCGACGGTTCCCATGCCTGCTCCGGTCTGCTACCATTGAGACATGACCCAGGATCAGGCGTTTTCCATACTCAAGACCGGCGCGAACGTCTTCCTCACCGGGGAAGCGGGCGCGGGCAAGACGCATGTCGTGAACCGATATGCGGAGTATCTGCGTGGGCGCGGGATAGCATACGCGATGACGGCCTCGACCGGGATCGCCGCGACGCACTTGCGTGGCATGACGATCCACTCGTGGAGCGGGGTCGGCGTGCACCGGGACATCGACGACGAGGGATTCCGACACCTCTTGAAAAACCGGGTCGCGGTGAAACGGATCCGCAGTGCCAAGGTACTCGTCATCGACGAAGTCTCGATGCTCGATGCCAAGACACTCTCGCTCGTGGAGCGGATGTGCCGGGCTGCCAAGGGTGGCACGACGCTTCCTTTTGGTGGATTGCAGGTGGTTCTGGTGGGTGACTTTTTCCAGCTCCCACCGGTCTCGCGCGAAGAAAAAGGCTCTCGCGAGACCCAATCTCGTTTTGCGTTCGAATCGTCCACCTGGATGGCCCTTCGACCGGTTGTCTGTTACCTGTCCGAACAGCACCGGCAGGAGGACTCTGGCTTTCTCGAGATCCTGTCGGCGATTCGGCGCGACGAGGTGACGGACGCACACTTAGAGACCGTTCGTGGACGATTGCTCGGTGAGGGTGATATTCCCGACGAGGATTTGCCTCGGCTGTTCACGCACAATGCCGACGTGGACCGGATCAATATGGCGGCGCTCGCGAGGCTTCCCGGCAAGGCGCGCGTTTTCCGCATGGCGACGCGCGGATCGGAAAAACCGCTCACGTCGCTTATTCGTGGATGTCTGTCTCCGGAACAACTCGAACTCAAGGAAGGGGCGACGGTGATGTTCACGAAGAACAATCCCGATGAAGGATACGTGAACGGAACCATCGGGACCGTCACGGGATTTTCGTCATCGACGAAGTTTCCGACCGTGCGGACCCGTGATGGCGAATCGATCACGGTCGAGCCGGCTGACTGGGCGGTCGAGGAAGGGGACGAAATCGTGGCCCGGATCAGGCAACTCCCACTCAAGCTCGCATGGGCGATGACGATCCACAAGAGTCAGGGAGTGAGTCTCGATGCCGCAGTGATGGATTTGTCCCGCGTGTTCGAATTCGGGCAAGGATACGTGGCGCTTTCGCGGGTGCGCACGCTGTCCGGCATCTCCCTTCTCGGTATTTCGGACCGGGCATTTATGACACATCCCGACGTGCGCGAGCGAGACGTGTTGTTTCGCGAGGAAAGTGCTACTGCGGAGAGAGTGTTCGGCTCGCGGAGCAAGGAGGAAGCGCGGAAAGATGAAGATGCGTTCTTGCTCGTCTGCGGGGCGAGGGGCCCAGTTGAGCAAAAGGGTGAAATGGGGAAAAAAGGGCGTAATGGGAGAAAGGGGATGAAAAAGGGAGTCGAACTCCCTTCAGGGAGTTCGACTCCCAAAGGAATACGCTCCGGCGTGGCGATCCCGCCTTCGCGTGGCTCCGGCGTGGCGAAGTATGACGAGCTCAGGAAAAAATATCCGCATGCGTATATGCCGTGGAAAGAAAATGAGGACAAGTGGCTTCGTACGCTCCATGCCGGTGGTGCCGATGTCGAGTCCATCTCGAAGATGCTCGGCCGCCAGCCGGGCAGTATCCGTTCCCGGATAGAGAAACTTGAATTAGGGGAATAAGAAAGCCTCTTTTGTTTGTCGGTTTCGCGTGTCGAGACGGGGACAGTTCGTCTCTACGAGGACGGATACAATTTTCCCGCGATGGATTTTTCCTTTGTCACGGCTGGATTTGACACGGATTTCCGGATACGGTACGAATGGAGTGAAACCGAAACCGACCGATGCCGACCGCATGGCTTTTGCGGGAACCCGGACCTTACCAATATGAACACAAAGATGAAGTCACCGACCGTCGGTGAGGAACTGGATTTGTTTGAAATGCTCGGTTTGTTTGTCAGGGAAGACGCGTTACGACAACCACGACAGAGAAGGCAGAAGGAAACATTGGAACTCTTTTACGGTTCGTTCGATACGTCGCAATATGATGAGGTTCTCGCGCTGAGTCGGGAATATGTTTCCCAGTCGATGCGGTCACCGAAGCTCTTCCAGGAGGATGTTGCTGAGTTGGCGGCCGTCATCGATGACCTGTATCTGAAAAATGATCCGACTAATGTGGAAGAGGAACATCAACGATTCGGAATCATTATAGACAGGATACGGAGAAGATATGGCAGACGGTTCAGTCTTCGTCCTATTCAAACCTTCCGTTCACCACAGACGCCTTCCGGTGACCCGATTGCCCGTCCGAATATTTCCGACAAGAAAAAATGATATCGCTTGGTAAAAAAATATCCCCATGAATGCATGGGGATATTATTTTTCAAAGACAATTCGGACCGGTGTTCCGAGCGCGGACGAGACTCCTTGAGCGAGATTTGCGAGGATATCGGTATCCTCGTTTTTGAGCACGGAGACGGAGGGCATGAATCCTTCTTCTTCCGAGAGCGTCAGTGATCCAATCAGCCGTTTGATTGCATGATCTGGGCATTCTCCGTATGTACAGGGGAAGAGAAGGCCGAAAAGACGTCGTCGATGTCGTTCGATGAGAGACGGGCCGGTCTTGTTAAACACCACGATATTCATTCTTGAGGCGACGATCCGTATGGCAGTCTCCATTTCAGCGGCAGTTTTCATGGGAGCTCCTTTATTGTGAAGGGACGGGCTTTGTCTGATTCTTTGGTACCATCCCGAGGACTTGTCTGTAAAGGACTTCCGACTGGGTTACATCTTTCTCGGAGTCGAAATCCGGTACGGAGTTCGACTCCGAATATCAGCTTTGATAGGGTCGCTCTGGCCGATGTGAGGGTATGTCTCTTTCTTAGTATCTCTCTCACATCTCACCACGATAATAAGCCGAAAAATACGGTTTGTCGTCTGAAATCCGTACATTTCGGCTGCCCCGACCGTTTCGCCAAGCGATCGTCGCGGGCGGACAAACCCTTCAAATATCTTCGGGTTACGCTAGTAGCCCTCGACGATTTTCAGTGTTTTCGCACGAAATTTCCGGATTTCAGTTCGACATGAGATTTGAGAGAGATACTTGGATCAAAAGGCGTTCACAGAGAGATGAATAGCCGTATTCTCAGGAAGCCATTCGGAGAGGCGGTTTCACGGAGGGTTTTTCGGTGGTATAATGGAAAGCGTTCAGGCATGCCGGGAGGAGCTCCTTTCCGGCGTGTCGTCGTGATATATTCAAACACCTCGCTATGGGCAGGAAAAAACAGGAAGAACGACCGAAACGCGGGCGACGGAAGAAGGAAATCGAGGAAGAGGAAGAGATTGAGGAGGAATCGAAATGGGGCGATGCGCTCGGTGGGGATGCGAAGCGAAGTATCGCGGCGATTTTTCTCGTGGCATTTTCCATACTGTTCGTGCTCGCATTTTTTGGGATCGGTGGGACACTGGGAGAATGGCTTGATGGCGGGCTTGGCACACTCTTCGGTTGGGGGAAGTGGCCGTTCCCGGTGGTACTCGTCGTTTCGGCCATCTTCTTGCTCCGACGTCGAAGCACGACCCTGTCGGATGTCGTGAAATTCGTCGGGCTCGGGCTCGTCTTCATCGCGATCCTGGGCTTTTTCCACCTGTTCCTCGGCGATACCGCCAAGGAGATGCTTGCGGTTGCGAAGAAAGGGTCGGGCGGAGGCTATGTCGGATACGGAGTCGCGGCATTCCTTTTCTCCTTCACGGGACGGGTGGCGAGCGCCGTGATATTGTCCGCAATTTTCTTATCTGGCGCAGTGGCGGCATTCAATGTCTCGCTCATCCGTTTCCTTTCCTTTATCAAGACGAAAATCGTAGCGGCTCGTTCTGCCCGTGAAGCGGATACTGAAAAAACGAAGCCGGAAGACGAACCGATTCACGATGTCGTGCCTGATCCAGAAGCCGAGGATATATCGGAAGATGTGCCGGCCATCGAGGAGCCAAGCAATATCCGGACGATCAGTTTCCCGGAAGAGGATGTCGATGAGGAAGAGGCTGTTTCGGATCGGATCGTCGAACGGCCGGTGATCTCACTTTCAGATTCCGATGTACCGGTTGCAAAGTCTCGTCGAAAACATATCCCGTCGATCTGGTCTCAACCGGAGTCGGACTATTTCCACGGTCGCAGTGGAAAGGGAGATTCGGGGGACGTCGAACAGACGAAACAGCTCATCCGAAGTACGCTCAAAAATTTCGGCATTGCCGGTGAGATGGGTGAGACGACCGTCGGTCCGACCGTGACGCAGTATACGTTCAGCCCGGCATTCGGGACCAAACTTTCCAAGATCGTCGGACTGTCCAATGATCTCTCGCTTGCACTTGCCAAGCACCCGATCCGTATCGAAGCGCCGATTCCGAACAAGTCGCTCGTCGGCATCGAGGTGCCGAACGCGAAGCAGGCGAGCGTCCGTATGCGTGATATCGTCGAGAGTCCCGCCTTCGCGGCTCGTCATTCCAACCTCTCCTTCGTCCTCGGGGAGTCCGTCTCGGGCGCCTTTGAGGTCGCTGATCTTGAATCCATGCCGCACCTCCTGATTGCGGGACGCACCGGTTCCGGCAAGAGCGTGTGTATCAATTCGCTCCTCCTCTCGCTCCTCTATCAGAACTCGCCGGAAGACCTCCAGCTCATCTTGGTCGATCCGAAGCGGGTCGAATTGACGCTCTATAACGAGATCCCGCACCTGAAAGGGGGTCGGGTCATCACCGATTCCAAGCACGTGGTAAACGCACTCAAGTATGCGATCGCCGAGATGGAACGCCGGCTGAAACTCTTCGAACAGGTCCGGGTCCGCGACCTTGCGTCGTATCGCACGAAGGAACGAAACGGTGAGTCGTATGTCGATCGGAACGGACCCGACGGGCGACCGCGTACGCTTCCCCTGGAACCGCTCCCGTACATCGTCATCGTCATCGACGAGATGGCCGACCTCATGATGTCGCACGGCAAGGAAGTCGAGGGTGCCATCGTCCGGCTTGCGCAGATGTCGCGCGCGGCGGGTATCCATCTCGTCTTGGCGACACAAAAACCGATCGCGGACGTCGTGACCGGACTCATCAAATCGAACATCCCGGCGAAAATCGCATTTGCGGTCTCGAACCAGATGGACTCGCGCATCATCCTCGATACGGGCGGGGCCGAGAAGCTTATCGGGAAAGGGGACATGCTCTATTCCGCACCGGGCTCGTCCCAGCCGAAGCGCATCCAGGGAGTGTTTGTCGATGATCGCGAAGTGAAAGATATCGTGCGTTTTTTCGTCGATCAGAAGAAGGATCTTGGCGAGGAAAACCTGGATGAGGATTTCGGCGGCGGCGGAGAGGAATCGTCGGGACGTACGATGCCTACTGGGGATGTCGACTTTTCCGCTTCACTCGACAATCCATCCGATCTGGACGACAAGTACGACGAGGCGAAACGGCTCGTGATCGAGTCGGGTCGCGCCGCAACCACCTTCTTGCAACGACGGCTGTCGATCGGCTATGGTCGCGCCGCGAAGCTCCTCGACATCCTCGAAGAGAATGGGGTTGTCGGTCCGCCGGAGGGCGCAAACAAGGGTCGCCCGGTCCTTATCGGCAAGTTCGCTGGTCAGTCGGATGTCCCGGATTACGACGATGCGATCTCGGATCAGTCGACACGCGACAAATGGCAGGTGTGAGATCAACGCACAATGTATCCGATACATCTCCACTTCGCAGAGTGATCGGATCCGCTCGCAAGGACGAGCGAGCAACTTACAACTTACAACTTACAACTTACAACTTACAACCGACATCAAAGTACTGATCATTGACCAAACGTGTTAACGATTTGGGAACGAAAAATGAGGAACGGAGAAGTGAATTGATCTAAATATACTCAGTTACACGTAAATCTGAAATGAATAATTCATGCATACTCGATTCATCACTCATTCCAGTACTCGTTTTCCATTGCTCATATCGAAATATCTTCATGTGTTGTCTATCGCTACCAGAGGAGTACTAGAGGAGTTCGCCCCGGCATTCGCGGGGCGAACTCCTGAACGTAACACAGGCTACCCGAGGACGGGCTCGCAAAGACAGACGTATTTGATATGGTTTCAGATTCTAACGTGACTGAGTATACTTATGAGTATCAAGATCATTCGATCCCGAGAGGGTGTAGAAAGAAAGATTTCTGATTCGTATTCCGTTCTGAATCTGTTGACGGCAGAAGAGAGTGAACGTGTCAGTGTCGCGTCGGTGCCGCGAAGGATCATGTCGAAACGACTGAGACGACGAGTGACCGGGCGTATTTCGTGATGGAGGGTGAAATGATGGTCAATGAAGATATGGTCGCCAGGGCCGGGGATGTCGTTTTCGTTCCTGCGAACACGGAATACCGTTTCGAAGGTAGTTTCAAGGCGGTGTTCGTAAATTCCCCGCCGTTCCGGAAAGAGAATAAGAGCCTATCCGTTAGGAACATACCTACTGCGCCTATGATCTTCGGCGTAAACGCGTGTACCCCTTGTCGCCTTATCTACAGATAGGGCTCCGCGGGTTACCTGCCTTTCCGCTCGAAGCTCATACGGCTCGTGACGGAGACCCTAACGGATAGGCTCTAAATCGATTTTCGGATCCTAGACTTGTCTTGTAAGTCGGTTCCGGTCGTTTTTTTACTTCTCTTTTCATACGTTTCGCTCCCTTGGACCTTCGGTCCGGTCGTGCTATTATGAGGGTATGACTGCGGCAAATTTCATCAGAAAAAAGGTCGGTTCGCTCACTCTTGGAGAGAAGCTTCGGAAGGTCCGAACTGACAACCGGATCAGTCTCGCGGAAGTATCTCGTGCCACGAAAATTCAGGTGAAGTATCTCGAGGCGCTCGAATCGGGAGCATACGGAGCTCTTCCGCCGGAGGTGTATGTGCGTGGGTTCCTTCGGGGATATGCGTCGTTTCTCGGTATTCCAGAGGATGCTATCATCAGACTGTATGACCGTGAACGGAGCATACGCGACAATCTCGCAAAGCCGGAAGTGTTCTCTCGATTCCGGTTGCGCGTTCCGTCTCTGCCTCATATCGCGCTTTCGGCTCGTGGCCTGGTCGTGTCAGTGATCGTTTTTATCGTACTCGGATTTTTCTCGTACCTATATTTTGAATTTCGATCGTTTGTCTCGGAACCGCGACTTCTCATCTTGTCCCCGCTCGACGGCGACACGGTGACGGAAGCAAAGGCGGTCATTCGTGGGGAAACAGATCCACGAGCGACGGTTCGGATCAACGGAGGAGAGACGACGGTCGATGAACGGGGGACATTCGTGGAAGAGTTGTCGCTTAACGCAGGACTCAATGTGATCTCGGTCTCGTCGACGAATCGGTTCGGCAAGACACGCGAACGGACGATTTCGGTTTCCGCGGCGCTTCCTGATCAGGGCGGAACAGATACGGCGTTACCGGATCCGGTGAAGGAGAAATCCGTCCAGATTTCGATTCGAGCCGTTTCTCCGGCAACCGTTTCCGTCCGTGTGGATAGTGAGATTGTCTGGAGTGGAAAGCTGTCGGCTGGTGATGCAAAACCGTTCGAAGCGTTTAAGACGGTCGAGATCACTTCCGATATCGGGAACGCGGTCCAGATCGGTCGGAGTGACGGGTCGGAAGAGGTTCTTTCCGGAAACGCAAAATCCGCGACGGTCGTCTTTGGACCGAATGGGAGGCAATAATATATATGAGAAATAATTAATCGAACAAACGTATGGCGACAAAAGACGCGAAGCAGGAAAAACAGGAGAAGCGGGGCGGAAAGGACGGACTTGATGCGGTCATGGGGAGTATCAAAGAGAAATTTGGCGACGAGATGATCATGAAACTCGGCGAGGTCCGCAAGGTGGACATCGAGGCGATTTCTACCGGGTCTGTCTCGATCGATCTGGCGCTCGGTATCGGTGGCGTGCCACGCGGTCGGGTTATCGAGATCTACGGGCCGGAATCATCCGGTAAGACGACGCTTGCCTTGCACATCATCGCGAACGCACAGAAGATGGGCGGAACCGCGGCTTTTATCGATGCGGAGCACGCGCTTGATCCGGAGTATGCGAAGAAGCTCGGGGTAAAGACCCTCGATCTGCTTATCTCACAACCGGATGCCGGTGAACAGGCGCTCGACATCGTTGAGACGCTCGTTCGCTCGAACGCGCTCGACGTGATAGTAGTCGACTCGGTTGCGGCACTCGTACCGCGCGCGGAAATAGAGGGTGAGATGGGAGATCAGCACGTAGGACGTCAGGCTCGGCTTATGTCGCAGGCTTTGCGCAAACTTACTCCGATCATGGCCAAGTCCAATACGGTCGTTATTTTCATCAACCAGCTTCGCATGAAGATCGGTGTCATGTTCGGTAATCCGGAAACGACGACCGGTGGTCAGGCACTCAAGTTCTATTCGTCGGTCCGTCTCGAGGTGCGCCGTGCCGCACAGATCAAGAAAGGGGAGGAAGTCGTCGGCAACCGGGTGAAGGTCAAAGTCGTGAAAAACAAGGTCGCCCCGCCGTTTCGGACGACCGAAGTCGATATCATGTACAATGAAGGTATTTCAGCCTCTGGCGATTTGTTGGATACAGGAGCTCGGCTCGAAGTATTGAAAAAATCGGGGAACTCATTCTTCTTCGGTGAGACGAAACTCGGTGTCGGTCGCGAGACCGCCAAAGTGTTCCTCAAGGAGAATCCGAAGGTCGCCGAATCGATCGGCAAAGCAATCATGAAGAAGGCGAAGGAAGATGCGGCTGCACTCTTGTAACGAACTCTGATGGTCGTAGTCTTCCGTAGAGACGAGGCATTGCCTCGTCTCTTTTTGTGACCCAGGTATTTTGGAAGTGTACCGACGATACGTGATCGCGTATCATCGGTTATACCAAAACGACTTGATTTTTTGCATATCGCTATCAGAGGAGTTCGCCCCGCGAATGCCGGGGCGAACTCCTGAACGTAACAGGGATGTAGTTCATTTGGTATAAGAAATTACTTCCCTCCGTCTCCGCGAGGCCCTACGAAGCGGTCCAGGCCTCTGGATTGCCACCCCGGCATACGCGGGCAGGCTACCCGAGGACGAGCTCGCAAAGACAGACGTATTTGATATGGTTTCAGTTTCTAAAGTGACGTAGTATAATCCGATATTATATCTGACGGTATTTTTCCACGGTGTCACATCTATGGTATGATACGAAGATGAAACAGGTATTTCGAATACTCTCTTTTTTATGTGTCTTCTCGATTACCGGCATCATTGTGATACCGGTTTTGGTCGCGTACGCGCAGGATGCCTCGTCGCTTCAGAGCGATATCTCGTCTTTGAACAAGAAACTGCAGAAGGCTCAGGCGAAGCAAGCAACGCTGGCTACTCAATTGGGTCAGATCAATACCTCACTTACTGCGGCTCAAAATGTGATCGTGGCCACGAAGGCTCGCATTGCGGTGGCGACGAACGATATCGATCGGAAACAAGGGGAGATCGATCTCATTCAGAACCGGATAGATGAGAACAAAATTATCCTGACCGGCTTGATTCGACAGATACAGTCCGATTCCGGGGATTCCCTGTTCAGCACGGTCCTTTCGGGCGATGATGTGACGCAAGAGCTTACCAACCCGGACGCGTATCAGTCGGTCGGGGAGCGGATGAATGCTGTTTTGGCCGATATTCATTCCTCGCAGGACCAGGCGATTCAGGCGAAGTCCGATTTGGAAGCTCTCAAAAAAGCCCATGAGGTGACCCTCGGGAGCAAATTGCAGGAAAAGCAAGCTCTCGCCGCCGATCAGCAGTCTACGCAGGCTGATTTAGCGGATCAAGTGGCGACGGTTGCAGAACTGCAGAAGAAGTTACAGAAATTACAGAGCGACTTGTCTTCTTTGCTCGGTACGGCCGTGAGTACCGACGACGTCAAGAAAGCCGCCGGCATCGCGGCTGACGCGACCGGTGTCCGGAAGAGTTTCATTCTAGCCGAACTGACCCAGGAAAGCGGGCTGGGAAGGTATACGGGCGGGTGTACCTACAAGAACACGCGCGTGAAGCCGGCTGATGCGACGGTCTTCAAGCAGATCATGAAAGAGCTCGGATATGATATTAACAGTCGGAAGATATCGTGTGCCGGGAGCGTGGGATACGGGGGTGCCATGGGTATCGCCCAGTTCATGCCGACAACATGGCTCGGATACAAATCATACATTTCAGGCGCAACGGGCCATAATCCGCCCGACCCGTGGAGCGTGATTGACGGTGTGATGGGGATGGCAAAAAAATTGGCCAATGGCGGGGCGACGAGCAAGAAAGGAGAGTACAATGCGTCGATGCTTTACTATTGTGGAACGACCAAGCCGGGAAGTTCTGCTATCAAGGCGGCCTGTAACAATTATGCAAAGAACGTGCAGAGTCTGACGAACGGATACGAGAATAATTGAAAACCATTTATACCGAAATTAACTTCATTTGTCGTATATCGCTACCAGAGGAGTTCGCCTCACTCTTCGCGAAGGGCGGGGCGAACTCCTGAAGGTAACAGTGATTCAGTAATTGGGTATGAGATTTGGCTACGACTTCCGATGCGGCTGATTCGTATCGAAAGAGGGTCGTGTGTGATAAGATGAAGTCGTCCGGATACATGAAACACGAACGAACTATGCGAAAGGATTTCTCAGCACATCGAAGAAAAGGATCCGTCCTCATCCTTTCTATCATGATGATTTTTCTCATGCTCGCCGCTTCTTTGACGCTCTTGTCAGCTACGAACTTACAACAAACCTCGGCCTTCTCGACGAGTACGTCCGCCCGATCCATCCAGACTGCCGATGCTGCCGTCGAACAGGCGCTCTATCAGATATACAAGGTGAAAGACAATGCTCCCGTAGTAAATCTGCCGACTCTCAATGCTCTTGTCGCTGCGGTCAATCCCACTGCGACATGCTCTCTTGGTGTGGCGTCCACGCCCGATTGGAAAGTCGCCTTTTATGATGGATCAGGTGCCCTTATGAACTGCGCATCTGCGACGTGGCGTGATAATCTCGCGACCACGGGTCTCGCCAGAATCAGGGCACAGGGAGTTGTGAACGGCGCCGTTCGTTCCTTGGAGGTCTCGGTGAAAGGGCCGACCGTCCTGCTTCCGTAAACAATACGAAAGTGACTTGTCGGCGTTCTATTGTGCCGGAGCTAAGCTCCGAATCGGAACTTAGCTCCGGAAGAGCAAACAAGAATGCGGTACGTTTATTCGATATAATACTCTCAAAGGATGAGGTTGTCCGTGTCTACTGCCTCTTGCCAGGATTATAAAACCCTGTTAAGCTGGTGGTAACAAGAGAGAAAGTCCGACGCTCCGCCCCGCTTCCTTTGGAAGACAAGGGCGGGCAGAAACCGCACCGAGGACTCTCTTTTGGCGGTTTTCGTTTTTGAAGGTCTAATCAGTAGTAAGATATACCGTATGGCAGCGAAGGACACGAGGGAGTATGAACTTTTCTATCTCGTCGGGGATTCGAAGGAAGCCGAGCTTCCCAAGATCCGCGAGGATGTGGAGAAAATCGTCACGGATTTCGGAGGGACTTTCCTTCCGGAAGAGACGGAGGAAAAACGGAATCTCGCCTACGAGATCCGGGATGAGCGACGCGGAACCTATGTTGCCCGTCGGTTCACGATGGCAGAGGCCGGAGACGAGCCGTTCTCGGCCTCGACTCCGGAGAAGGTGAATGCGATCGATGGTATCACGCGTTTGCTACAACTCTACAAGTCGGTCTCCCGATTCATCCTGATTCGGGCGGAGAAACTTCCCGAGCTCAAGGCAATCCCGCGTGAGGAGCGACCGAAGCCCGTGCGTCGGGATGATCGTCGTGCCGGAAACGATCGCGGTCCTCGCCGGTTCCCGGATCGCGGTGGCGAACGTCGGACAACTGATCCGATCCGTGCCGAAAAGCCGGTTGTAACCGTAGAGGAAGAGGTGAAGCCGGCGGAGACCGCAAAGAAGGCGGACGAAAAAAAGCCGGTTTCCCAAGAAGATCTCGACAAGCAATTGAAGGAAGTGTTGGATATCTAGTCCCGAACTCACGACTGACAACGTATAACAGGGACATGAGCACGAGAGCAATAGCTAGAGAGCAATGTGACGATCTAGCATTGTAACAACGTATAAATCGGGTAACCGAAAAATATATGAACGTGAATAGGGTTATTCTGGTGGGCCGTTTGACGCGCGATCCCGACGTGCGGACGACGCAGACCGGACAGGCGGTTGCGACCATCGGTTTGGCGACGAGCCACCGCTGGAACGACAAGGCCGGGCAGAAGCAGGAAAAGACCGAATTCCACACGGTTGTGTTGTGGGGGCGGCTCGCCGAGATCGCCGGGCAGTATCTGACAAAGGGTATGGAAGCGTTCTTCGAGGGACGGCTCCAGACCCGCTCGTTTGTCGGCAAGGACGGCGTTGAGCGCAAGACGACCGAGATTGTCGGCGAGTCCATGCAACTCGGTTCCCGTCCGCAGGGAAACCAGGGTGGCGGATACGCGCCGAAGCAGGGTGGATATGCCCCGGCTCCGGCTGCAGGCGGATCGGCTTCGCGCCCAGTGACCCAGCGGCCGGCATCGATCGAGGAAGAGATCCCGACCATCAATCTCGACGATGAGAAGGACGAGATCCGAATCGAGGATGTCCCGTTCTAAGGAAGAACTGACAACTTATGACTGATCCGCTCATCTCAGCTTTACTGAGTGATCGGACCCGCTCGCGAAGACGAGCGGGCAACCTACGACTGATAACATATCTGTATAAAAGTCGGTTGATATAATTTATTCGAATATCACATCTATGGAAGACGCGATGCAGAAGAAACTCGAACACCTTGATTACAAGGATGCCTATTTCCTTCGGAAGTTCCTGAACTCCCAGGGAAAGATTTATCCGCCGAAGCGTCATGGGCTCTCGTCCAAGCAACAGAAGGATGTCGCGCTCGCGATCAAGCGGTCCCGGTTCATGGGACTCATCCCGTACGTGGTGAAATAGAGTTGCTGGATCTGTCGGGACACCCGGTGACTTTATGGACCTGACGGACCCCGTAAAATTTCGGCCACGAAATCACGGGGCATGCTTTATAGACTTTATAGACTGTTCATTATGCTCGGACTGACTGACATCAAAACTGGACGGAAGATCGTGTGGGATGGACAGCCGTTCGTCGTGCTCGATTATCAGCACTCGATGACCGGGCGTACCGGTGCCGTTATGCGTACCAAGTTGCGCAACCTCCTCACGGGAGCGACCATCGAATATACCTTTCAGGACAAGGACAAGTTTGAGGAGGCCGAGGTGACGAAATCCTCCGCACAGTACCTCTATCCTGAAAACGACGAACTCCAGTTCATGGATTCCGAAAGTTATGAGCAGTTCGCGCTTCCGGTCGCAACCGTGGGGGATTCCGCGAAGTATCTTCTCGAAGGGACCGAGGTGACGGTGCTCAACTACGAGGGACGTGCGATCAACGTGGAACTCCCCGTGAAGATGACGTTCGAGGTCACCGAAGCCCCCCCGGGACTCAAGGGCGATACCGCCTCGGGTGGGGACAAGGTCGTCACGCTTGAGAACGGACTCAAGCTGACCGTCCCGCTCTTCATCTCCGTCGGCGACAAGCTGATCGTGAATACGGAGAAGGGGGCGTACGTGTCGAGAGCGTAAGACGAACTGACAACCGACAACCGACAACCGACAACGAGAGCTGGGAACGATACTGCTGTTAACGAGTTCACTGGTTGGGAGCGGAATCCAGAATCAAGAATAAGTGAGAGCGAAGCAAGAACCACCATATCCGGGTGGTTTTTGCTTGACAAAAAAATGATTATCCGGTAGGGTTCCAGGTTACATTTTACCGGTAATCGCGAGTCATTATGAGGAATTTTATTTTCGGATTCATTTTTGCGGGTATGTTCGCGGTGACGGGTGTGGCCTTGGCCGATACCGTGACAGGTGGGAATTCGTTTGATGACGTGTGGGTGGCCATTACTGGCATCCAGAGCGATGCGAGCGTTACCAAAGATGATCTCAACACCCTCAAGCTGCAACTGTCGGCAAAGGCAGCACAAGACGCCTTGGACAAACAGGCGATCCTCGACGAATTGGCTACGCTCAAGAATGGTCATACCGCTTCGGTGTCAGGCAACGGCATCGCCCACTCCGAGCATTTCACCTTGGGAAATGCGAGTTTCCAGAGCATCCAATAGACGCCACGCTGTTTCACAAAACCTCCGCTCCGGCGGAGGTTTTTTGTCTTTTCGGGAGCCTACAGGAGTTCGCCCCGCGAATGCCGGGGCGAACTCCTCCGGCAGAGCGATATACAACAAATGAAGTTATTTCGGTATTACAGTGCGTTCTTTTTGATCTCCAAAAATATTTCCCGAAGAGAGACGAGTTCTGCGTCCGAAAAAGGTGAGAGGACGAAACTCTCGGCGGGAATGTTCTCCGGCGGACGACCGATGCCGATGCGGGTGAAGTCTTTGGTGCCGAGCCCGACTCCGAATCAGAGTCGGACTCCGGAATGGCGATCTATAGTGGCTTCAATCGCTTCCATTTTATCCGAAATAATTTTCTACTGAAAACTTGAATTGTTCAATAAATATTTCTTTTATGTAGGAAATGTTGTTTTGCTCATAGAAAAGCACCATCGCTTTTTTGTATTCAAGCGCATCTATATTGCGATAAGAGAGCATGGCTCTGTCGTTGGCGTGCAACATGGCATTTGCCAGAATGCGGGCGGTGCGTTTGTTGCCGTCTTCAAAGGGTTGGATGTAGGCAATCATAGCCAAAACAACAAAGGCCTGCATACAAGGATCCTGCATGCCCGAAAGAACGGCTATCAAATTTTTCATCGCGCGTTCGATATCGTTTCTTTTCGGGAGCGGACGGTAGAGGGTGCCTGTGATTCCGACCGGATGATTCCGAAAATCATTATTGATGTCTATTTTTTCCGTCAGCAGTTCATGAATTTTCCTGATCGTATCAAGACCGATCTCTTTGAAAGACTCCTTATTCGCCAAAATGAAATCAAGCGCCTTCTTGTGATTCAAAATCATTTGAGCTTCCGCCTTTTCCTTTCCTTGAGCGAATCGCATCTCCTTGAGGAGCGCTTCCGTTTCCAGCAAGGTATAGGTATTGCCTTCAATTTCCGAGGATTTCCAAGACAATTCTATAATCAAACGTTCCCATTCTTTTTTAAGGATGGTAGGGCTTTCTTCAGTGAGTTTGGTTTTTGTCCGAATGTAGTTCGCGTTGGCTTTTTTCAAGTCATCGCTCTCTTCTTTTGAAAAAATATTTTTATCGAAAACAGAAAATACCTCGTTATTAAATTCGGGGCGAGCATTTCGTTCCGAAAGAGAACGGGAGAAATATGACTGTACATCAACATTTTCAAGCATCAAATAGCGCTTGGACAGTTCATACCTGACCGACCTCCCGTGACCGTTTTTTTGTAAAATTTCATTTTTTTCCAAAAATGACAGGTCTCGAACGACTGTGAGACGCGACACGCCAAACTTTTCCTCAATAAGAGGAAGAATATCCTTTGTTTGAAAGCTTTTTCCTTTTTTAGCGAATGCCAAAAGGAACGTTTGGCGATCGCTGAGTACGGGGTAAAGTGGCATAATTGTATCATTTTTAACCATTATTATGACTTAATTGTATCATTTATGATACAATTAATCAAGTGAGCTGACAAAAGATGATGCAATAATAAAGGGACTCTTTCAGTGTACTCTTTCAAAAAGCGATATTTGACCACATTATGCGGGGGGGGGGTAGAATGAGGGTGTAATTCGTTGAGAAACGTTTATGGGATTTGAAGACTCTGGATTTGATCCGCAAAAAGATGAATACCTTGAAGGGGGTGGTTTTGTGAAAAAAGAAGCGGCTGAGTTGGAAAGGACCGCACAAGATATTGAAAGAGTCACTGGTTTCAGTAGTGAGGAGTTTTTGGAAACTCTTGCTGGGGAAGAAGATGCGAAACGAGCTTGGGATGCGCTTACTGGGAGAGAGAAACTCCTCATGCTTGAAGGGCTCGAAAGTCTTCCTGAGGAAATAACAAGTCGACAGCGAGGTTATAACGTGAAAGGACTCTTTACACAAGGACTATTTAAAATAAGAGGTCAAGAAGACATTGGCAGTAAGTTGACAAAACTAATGGACAATAATGCAATGATAAATATGGTTTTGGAAGAAAATCCAGAACTCAGGGACGACAAAGAACTCATGCTTGGACTCGTTATCTCGGGTAATAGTTACGCACCGCAGCAGGCGTCTGAAAGATTGCGAAATGATAAAGACTATGCGCTGGGAGCGGTGCAAAGAAATGGAATGGCGCTTGGATATCTTTCGGAAGCAATGCGAGACAATGAGGATGTCGTAATGGCTGCAGTAAAGAAGCGCGGCCTTGCTCTCAGCGCTGCCTCTCCGCGATTACGAAACAACAGAGAAGTCGTGGTCGCGACAATCACTTCAAGGACCGGTGATGGCGGGGATTTTAATCAGATAACAGATGCCTCGGATGAGGTCATTGAAAGTTTGTTGGATGAAAATAATCCAGCCAATAAGGATATCCTTCAGGCAGCACTGCATAATGAGCGGTCAAATGAAATTTATGCAGAAAGAGTCAGAATGGATCCACAACTGAAAGGTGTTCACCAATACGAAGAAGTTTTCAAGAAATACGAGCATTTGCACATGCGTGAGAAGATAGAGAAAATATTGGGGGAGAAATTGTAAGTATCCACTTGAGTGATATTTGAGTTTACGTTTACAGCGACCGCCCCAAAGGCGGTTGTTGTTTTTGTATGCTGATCTCGGACTGCTTTCTGTCCCAACCCCTCCTGTCACGTCGTTCGCGAACGACGTGACTGTCCTCCCCTTGAGACAAGGGGAGAGGACGTGTTGACCGTGCGCATTCAATGCAGATCGACGAGCGTTCTTTGCACGTTTCCCTTTTTGAACCAAAGATGTTGATTCAGTCGGAAGTAAGGACTGGTTCCGTCTGAAGAAAGGAATCAGGGAGATTGGGATAGGGAACGTCGTATATTCTTATCGTATTGTATTCATTCCCAACCCCTCCTCTTGTTCTTCAGACCTCTTCAGAACAAGTCCTTGGGACAAGAGGAGAGAACTCGTGCGTTCCGTCTTCCAAAGAATATCGCCTGGCATACATGTATAACCTCCCCCTTTGGCCCAAAGGGGGACCGAGGGGGATTGGGTTCAGTAGAAGCGTGTAAGATGGTTAATTTACAGATGTTTCCTCGAGGATCCGGTCGATGACGGCGACCATATTTCGCATGACGTCGGTGTTCGTGAATCGGAGGGTGCGGGTACCGTATTCATTGAGAAGAAAATCGTCTCGCTCACGATCCTTGTCGACGTTTTCTCCAGATTCGTAATGTTGGCCGCCATCGATTTCGATGACGAGTTTTTTAGACGGGCAGTAGAAGTCGACGATATATTTCCCGAGCGGATGTTGGCGGAGAAAACGGAGCTCGTTGATTTGCCTTCTCCGAAGCTGGTTCCATATCCGAATTTCCGCTTCGGTCATGGTTTTTCGAAGCGTTCGTGCTCGGGATTTTAGTATCGTCTTCCTGTCGGCTGGCATAGGTCTATGGCACTTGTGATTTTCTTTGTCCCAACCCCTCCTGTCACGTCGTTCGCGAACGACGTGACTGTCCTCCCCTTGGGACAAGGGGAGAGAACGTTTTATTATTACTCGTTCTCTACCCTGTGTTTTCTCCTTTGTCCCAAAGGAGAAGCAAAGAGGATTGGGGAATAGCGGGAGTGAATTGATGGAGGGCGTTTCTACTTTTATTTAGTTAGATTTCTCTACTGCACATAATTCGGTTTAGAGCCTATCCGTTAGGGTCTCCGTCACGAGCTACACGATCTTCGAGCGGAAAGGCGGGTAACCAGCGGAGCCCTATCTGTAGATAAGGCGACAAGGGGTACGCGCCTTTCCGCTCGAAGATCGTAGGCGCAGTAGGTATGTTCCTATTGGGATAGGCTCTTAGTCGTTTCTTTCAGAACTTTCTATTATTCCAACCCTTCTCTGCCTCTCCCCTTGTCCCAAAGGGAGAGAACGTACTCATTATGATTTCCAAAAATATATCACCAATCATCCTTTGATAGTCTCCCCCTTTCTCCGAAAGGGGGATTTGTCTCCCTATAAAAAGGGAGACAAAGGGGATTGGGAGTGGTAGAAAATCAAATGTTCTTTCTAGAATCTCAAGGTCTTTTCAATATCGACAAATGTTTCCCGAAGCGCGACGAGTTCTGCGTCCGAAAAAGGTGAGAGAACGAAGGCATCGGCGGGGATGTTCTCCGGCGGGCGGCCGATGCCGATGCGGACACGGGTGAAATCCTTGGTGCCGAGTTTTTCGATGAGGTCGGCGACGCCGTTGTGTCCGGCGGCGCCGGAACCCGTGCCGATCTTGTACGAGCTCGCGGCGATGTCGAGATCATCATGGATGACGACGATATCCGATGGTGCGAGTTTGAAAAATGACAGGATCGCCGTCACCGATTCGCCGGAGCGGTTCATGAAGGTTTCGGGTTTGAGGAGGAGGATCTTCTCTCCATCACGCATACCGGCTGAAACCGACCCCTTCCATTTCGAGGACGGTTCGAACGATGGGAATCCCCATGATTCCGCGAGGAAATCAAGAAACAGGAACCCGGCATTGTGGCGGGTTTTGTCGTATTCTTTCCCTGGATTGCCGAGTCCGACGATGAGTTTCATAGAGGCGTTCATGTTGATATCATCCGATTATCATGGTAGTCCATAAAGCTCATGAAGTCTATATGTGGGAGAATTTTTAATTTCCAATTTTGTAATTTTTAGTGGAGGATGGGGACTGTCATGACTTTTTTGCTCCCTGTTGGCTGTTGACCATTTTTTGATTACCGTGCCTGTGGCGTGAAGTATCCCGAGAAGGAATCCTCGGCCGACGGAGCATTCGAAGTGTCGCTTCCAAGCGATGTTTCCGGCAGGGGATGGTTTCGAAGGTCGTTCCCGACGATGACGACGAAATCGGCGTTCTTGTCCGCGGTCGGAAGTGTGGGGACATCGGTTCGTTTTTCGAGTGAGAATGCGCCGATGAGCGAGTCGAGCGTGAAGGGTTTGGTGAGATTTGTCCGGTCGGCGACCTGGCTCTTTTCGGGACGGACGAGGGCGCCATCCGAGACGATGCGAATATCCTTGGCGGGAATCGCGTCACGAAAGGTCGTCGCGAGACGGTTCGCAATGGTCGCATCTTCCGGCCGTGAAAGCACGACGATCGTCGCGGTCTCGTTTCCCATTTCCGCACGTTTCCGATCGAGTTCCCCTTTGTCGAATAGGTTCGTGGCGAAATCGCGCACTTCGTTCCAGTTGCCGGTCCGCGGGACGAGGATGAACGCCGCGACTCCGTTCATGTCGATATGTGAGACGCGGAGCAGGCTATCCTTCTGCCAGGCATCGACGACGGCCGTCGAGGCGTTTCGTAGGTCGGTTGTTTTGCCAAGTTCGATCAGGCTTGCGATCTGACTCATGGTCAAGTTCGTCCGGACGCTGTCGCCAAGGGTGCCGAGGAGTCGGTTTGCGGTGAAGGGATCGAGATAGGTCTGAATCGAGAGAGCTTTCTCCTGGAAGGCTTTGATGATTTGCTGTTGACGCTTGGCCCGGCCGAAGTCGCCTTCCGGATCGTCGTGGCGTTCGCGGGCGTACTTGAGGGCGGTCGCGCCGTCGAGCGTGTGCCAACCGGCGGACAACTGGAAGGTCTCGTAGCTGTAATTTTTTCCGGGATAGCGGGCATCGAGGATGTCACGCTCGGAGAGAACACTTACGCCACCGACATCGTCAATCACTTTCTCGAACCCATCGAAGTCGAGCGCGACAAAATAGGGGATGGTTTGCCCCGTGATATCCTCGACCGAACGGATCAAAAGGTCGGCGTCGCTTCCTTGGGAGAGCCCGTACTGATAGAGTGAGTTGATCTTGGTCGAAAGGTCCGTGCCGGGAATGGGGACGAAGAGATCACGCGGGATGGACAAAAACGCCGCCTGATGATTGCGCGTGTCGATGCTTGCGAGCATGATAGTGTCGGTCAGGTTCTGTCCCGGATAGTGGGTCCCGGCCCGTCCGAGGAGGAGGACGTTCACCCGCCCCGAATTTTCTCCTTGGAGAGGTTCTCGTGTACCTCCCGGGAGCACGGAAGAAAGATTCCCAAAGGCTCCGCCGGAAGCATTGTCGACGTGAATTCTTTCTGCGGTCAGAAAGAGACGCCATCCGAGGAATACGAAGACTATCGCAATGATTGCAACGATTGCGACCGAAAGGTGCCGTATCGATATTTTTCCCTTAAACATAGCCTTTTTCCACTTTCATCCGATACTTGATTTCAGGCTGAAAACGTGATACGATGGCATCGTTTCCTTCTTATCCATAAGGGCTTGTCCCTCCTGATTTCCATCGTATGGCGACGAATCCCGAGCGGTCCGGACTCCCGGAGCGCGATACCCGTCCGACAGTCGAGAACGAAGGGGAGCTCTCGGCCGGACAGTTCTTTCTCGAGATGGTGAAGGTATTTGTCCTCGCCGCCATTATCATCATACCAGTCCGTGTCTTTCTCTTCCAGCCGTTTTTCGTACAGGGTTCGAGCATGGAGCCGAATTTCGAGAACGGCGAATACCTCGTGGTGAACGAATTCGGGTACAAGCGTACCGAAATCGGATTGCCGGGAAACCCGCTTTTTACGGTGTCCCCCTTTTCCTCATTGCCCCGTCAGCAACCGATCGTGTTCCGTTCCCCGCAGAATCAGGACCTCTATCTTATCAAACGCGTCATCGGCCTTCCGGGAGAGACCGTGCGGATCGAACGCTCGAAGATATTCATCACGAATGATACGCATCCGGACGGATACATGCTCGACGAGTCGGCCTATCTGGCGCCGTCGGTCGTGACGACGGACATGAGACCGATCACGCTCGGACCGGACCAATACCTCGTCTTGGGCGACAATCGCATGAACAGTCTCGACTCGCGCGTGTTCGGTGCGGTCAACAAGGGGTTGATCGTCGGACGGGTGTTGCTTCGAGCCTGGCCGTTGCCGAGAATGGAGTGGTATCGTTGATTCCCGTTCGAGATTTTCATAATCAAGCAGTATAAGTATCCGACTATGGCTCCGAAGAAGAATGTCATCGTGAAGAAATCCAAGCCGGCAACGAAGAGCCCGGCGCCGACGAAAGGGGCAGTGAAAACAGAAAAGAAGCCGGCGACGAAAACCGCTCCGGCACCGCTCGTGTCGGAAAACGAGCTTTTGATGCAGTCGCTTCGTGGGATGCGCGACATACTGCCCGACGAGCAACCGTACTGGGAGCGCGTGCGTCGGAGTCTGTCGTCGGCCGCGCAGGAGTATGGATTCAATCGCATCGATACGCCGACGGTCGAATATCTGCATCTGTTCATCCGATCGATCAAGGAAGGGACCGATATCATCGACAAGGAGATCTATTCGTTCCAGACGCGCGGTGGAGACCGGGTGGCACTCCGACCGGAGTTCACGGCCGGTATCGGTCGTGCCTATATCCAGCACGGGATGAGTGTTCTCCCGAAGCCGATCCGCCTCTTTTCCATGGGTCCGGTATTTCGCTATGATCGGCCACAGGAAGGACGTTATCGTGAGCTGTGGCAGGGGGACTTCGAAGTGTTCGGCGAGGCCGACCCGATCCTCGATGCGCAGGTCATCCAGGTCGCCTACCGGGTGGTTCGCGAGCTTGGACTCAAAGACATCGAGTTCCAGGTGAATTCCATCGGGACGCCGGAGTCACGCAAGCGATACGAGAAGGCACTCGTCCGGTTCCTCGAATCCCAGAAGCACAAGCTATGCCAGCAGTGTCGTGAACGACTCGTGACCAATCCGATGCGCATCCTCGACTGCAAGGAAGACAAGTGTGTACAGTTGACCTCGCAGGCCCCGCAGGCCCTCGACTTCCTCGATGACGAAAGTCGCGCCCATTTCAAATCGCTTCTTGAATACCTCGATGAACTCGAATTGCCGTATTCGATCAACCCGCGTCTCGTCCGGGGTCTCGACTACTACACGCGGACCGTGTTCGAAATTTGGTCGACTGACCGTGAGGGAAAGAAATATGCGCTCGGTGGAGGAGGCCGGTACGACAATCTTATCCAGGATCTCGGTGGCGAGCCGACGCCGGCTATCGGATTCGGTCTCGGCCTCGACCGGATCGTGCTCGAGATGAAACGGACCCAGGTGCGCCCGTATGAGTTTCCCAAGCCGCGCGTGTTTCTCGCCCAGCTCGGCGACCTCGCAAAGAAGAAGAGTCTTCGGATGTTCGCCGAACTCGAGAAGCATGGCGTCCTAGCCTCGGAGAGTTTCGGTCGCGGGAGCCTCAAGGCGCAGATGCGGGTCGCGTCGCGCATTGGAGTCGAGGTGACGATCATTCTCGGACAGAAGGAAGCGATTGACGGGACTGCCATCGTCAAAGACATGGTATCCGGAACCCAAGAGACCGTCACACAAGAGCGTCTCGTGGATGCCGTGAAGAAGATTTTGAAAACGAATGCGTCGCTTTCACATCCGACACCGAAATTTGACCAGTGATCCGTACGTAGTATGACAGAGACCGTATTCGACAAGATTATACGGCGGGAGATTCCGGCTGACATCGTGTTCGAGACCGACGAGATTATCGCGTTTCGAGATATCCATCCTCTGGCGCCGGTGCATATCCTCATCATCCCGAAGCGCCGGATCGAGACGATCGACGACCTGACTGACGATGATGCGGGACTGGTTGGGCGGATGATCCTCGCAGCGCGCGATATCGCCCGGGACTTGAACATTTCCGAAAAAGGGTATAAACTGCTCTTTCGGGTGGGGCATGATGGTGGACAGGAAATACCGCATATCCATCTGCACCTGATCGGCGGAGCGAGGCTCTCGGAAGGGATTCGTCCGGCAAAATAACCTATTTTTCAGCGGTGAGGGGAGGGGTCAATACATATCACTAGGAAAGGAGGTCGGTACACATGATACAGGTACGCAAGAAAGAGAAAGAGACACCGGAAAGTATGATCCGGCGGTTTTCGCGTCGTGTCCAGCAGAGTGGGACACTTCAGCGCGCTCGCAAGCTCCGCTTCCGTCGTGACGAGAAGAGCAAGACCGAACGTCGCAACGAGGCCCTCTACAAGACGAAAATCCGCAAGGAGATCGGTCGCTTAAAGAAATTCGGGAAGTTCGACGACGAGTCCCTTCGCGAAATCAAGAAGAAAATGAACCGTTAAATCGCTCGCTATGACCCTGTACGAAACGACACAGTCCGACCTCAAAGAGGCCATGAAGGCTGGGGATGCGGCCCGCCGTGACGTGATCCGCATGATCGGGAGTGCGCTCAAGAACGAGGCGATCGAACTGCGCAAGCCGGCGAGCGAACTGTCCGATGACGAATCGGTCGCCGTTTTGCGTCGGCTCGCGAAACAACGTCGCGAGAGCGTGGAGAGCTTCCGTGCGGGCAATCGTCCCGACCTCGCGGAACATGAAGAGGCTGAACTCGCCATTATCGGCGCGTATCTGCCGGCGAACCTGCCTGACGACGAGATCCGGAAACTGATCGCGGAGGCGAAAGCGGAAACCGGAGCGTCGTCGAAAGCCGACTTCGGGAAGCTTATGGGAGCGACTGCAAAGAAGGTCTCCGGACGAGCCGATGGCAATGCCGTGAAGAAGCTCGTCGAAGAAGCGCTTTCGGAATAGCATCTGACCATGGAATTCGAACTCGACATCGTGCGGAATACGGACTGTGAGACGAAGGATGATTTTTTCGTGGCAGTCGCGAAACAGACGGTATCCCGATGTGGGATACCGTCTGTTTTGTCATGCAGGAAGGTTTCTGTGGGCATCGCGTTCGTTTCCGACGAGGAAATCGCGGAACTCAACCGGACCTACCGGGACAAGAACGCTTCGACGGATGTCTTGTCCTTTGCCGAACACGAAGGGGAGGAAATCGTTCCCGATGCGGACGGAGCGGTCTTTCTCGGTGACCTCGTGATTTCACCCGACTTCGTGCGTCGTGCCGCCTTGGATGACGGTGTCTCCTTTACGAAAGAACTCGCATTCGTCGTCTCGCATGGCATTTTACATCTGCTTGGATTCGACCATGGCGAGGAAATGTTCCGGATTCAGGACGAGGCGACGGAGGCCGTGACAAGATGACGCGCATTTTTGCTTCGAAAAAGGAAAGGAGTATACTGTATCCGTACGATAATCATTCACTTCATCGGTATGTTCGGCATATTTAGGGAGAAAACTCCGGTCGGCGGTCCTGAAAAGGTGCCCGAAACACGCTCCTTGTCGGAAAAGATAATCTCTCGTGCAAGCAAGCGTTTTGAGGAAGAGGAAGCTGATCCACTTGAAGCGCTTAGAGAACTTTCCGAGGATATCGAAAGTGCGGATATCGAGAAATCAGTTAAGGATATACTTCTGAAGACCTGCTCAAGATTTCAGGACAAGGGTTCGAATGTGACGATGGAGGATATCGAATTTTTGATCAAGCAGGTCGGAATCTTATTGGAAGAAGAATAATACCAAATGAACTGAATTTTTGTTACGTTCAGGAGTTCGCCCCGCTCTTCGCGAAGGGCGGGGCGAACTCCTCCGGTAGCGATATACAACACATCAAGTTATTTCGGTATAATATCCCTATGACTAAATTCTTCAGGAGTTTCCGACATGCCGTGGATGGGATACGCACCGCGATCGCGACGGAGCGGAATTTCCGTTTCGAGCTCGTGCTTGCGGTCGCATCGGTCGTGCTGGCGCTCATCTTGCCGTTGTCTGTGGCTGAACGTGCCATCGTATTTTTGACCATCGGTATCATTTTATCACTCGAATTGCTCAATACCGCCTTCGAGCATCTGATGGACGTGCTCAATCCGCAGTATCACGAGGATGTGAAGAAAAGCAAGGACATCGCCGCCGGAGCGGTGTTGCTCGCCTCCATAGCCGCGGCGACTGTCGGTCTCGTCGTCTTCGTCCCACATATCATCCCGTTCGTCTCGAAGTGGTAGCGTGTTGATTTTTTGGAACGTTCTTTTGGAATTCGCTCCGCCTCTCGCGAAGAATTGGCTATTTTTTTCGGAGTTCGCCCCGCGAATGCCGGGGTGAACTCCGTTTTTCGTTACTTTGCATTTGACAGCAAAAACCGTCTTAGTGTATATTTTTATGGCAATCACTTGTCGTTTAAAATGTTTGCAAACCCCCGGAGTTTTCCGGGATTTCCACTAACGTAATCAGGGGTTATCATGCGAAAACGTGGTACGGTATCTCGCTTGCCGGAAGTTTCCAGCAAATCTGGTGGTATTTTTTCAGCAGTTTCCTTTGTAGGCAGAGGTGACTGTTCGCCGGAAGTAACTGGTTATTAAACGGGCAAGAAATCCGCTGCCAAACATATGCCCGGCGGAGCTGGTGAGAGGAAAGGACTGACGCGGTCAAATCGACCGGAGTATCGCACAGTCCATCCTCTTTTTTTATTTCACTCACAGGGATTGATACGGTGCCATTTTTCATAAAACTAAACTTTATCCACAGGCTTGGTTTTAGTATCTCTCTCAAATCTCATGTCGAACTGAAATCCGTACATTTCGTTTGAGCGCCAACCAGAGGTTGGTCACCCTCTGGGTGAAAAACACTGAAAATCGTCGAGGGCTACTAACTAACCTGAGGAAGTTTGAAGGGTTTGTCCGCCCGCGACGATCGCTTGGCGAGACGGTCGGGGCAGCCGAAATGTACGGATTTCAGACGACAAACGGATTTTCGGCTTATTATCGTGGTGAGATTTGAGAGAGATACTGAGAACGCCGATAGACGTGACCAAGAAAGAGACCTTCATTCTTATGTCGTTCGACCCCGTAAAATTTTGATTACGAAATCACGGGGCTTCCTTTTTGCTTCTTTGTCCCCGTTCTCAACTCGTTAACACGTTAACCTGTTAACAGAGTAGGTTTTTGACTTTCAACTTTTCACTTCCCCGTTTTGTCTTCCGCGGTTTTCGGGGTATACTATCATTTATAAGCAGGGAGTATTCACGGGGGAAGAGATTCTCCGTTTGTCCGTATGTCGAAAACGGTAAATTATCTCGGAATCGATATTGGATCGTCGCAGGTACGCGCGGTCATGGCGCAGGAAATCGCGGGCGAGGAATCGCTCCGTGTGCTCGGCGCCGTCTCCATGCCGTCCGAGGGGATGCGCCGAGGGACCGTCGTCGATGTGTCCGCTGTCGCGGGCGCCGTGGCCAAGGCGGTATCTCATGCGGAGCGGATGTCCGGCGTGACCGCGGGCGTGGTCGGCGTGGGCGTCTCCGGCACGGATATCTTCTGTCAGAAAACACTCGGAGTCATCGCGGTCAGCCGACCCGACGGTGAGGTGGCCGAAGAGGACGTGGAACGCGCCATGGCCGAAGTCGAGGCGCGTGTCATGCTGCCTTCGAATCGTGAGGTATTGCATGTGATTCCCAAGAGCTATCGGCTCGATGACCAGAAGGATATCAAGGATCCGATCGGCATGCGTGGTGTCCGGCTCGAAGCCGAGGCGTTCGTCGTCGGCACGAGCATGAACCAAATGAAAGGTATCGGCCGGATCCTCGATCAGGTCGGTATCCGTCCCGATTTCTTTGCGGTCGAACCGCTTGCCGCCGCCGAAGCGATACTCAATCCCAAACAACGGGAACTCGGTGTCGTCTTGGTGAACATCGGTGGGAGCACGACGTCGATAACGGTGTACGAGGAAGGGGAGCTCGTCCACTTGGCGGTGTTGCCGGTCGGTGGCGCGCATGTCACGAACGATATCGCGATCGGACTCCGAGTATCCATCGATACGGCGGAACAGGTCAAATTCCAGTACGGGACGGCTTTGCCGGAAACGGTCGGCAAACGTGACGAGGTAGATCTCTCCCGATTCGATTCGCATGAGACGGAATCGGTCTCGCGACATCATGTCGCCGAAATCGTCGAGGCGCGCATGGACGAACTTCTGCGGTTCGTGAATTCCGAACTTGCGAAATGTGGACGCGAAGGACTACTACCGGCCGGCGCAGTCTTTGCAGGCGGTGGCGCACTCTTGCCGGGCACTGTCGAACTTGCCAAGGACGTTCTCCGTCTCCCGTCGAATATCGGATATCCCAAACCGCTCGGAGGGATTCTCGATTCGGTGGACAGTCCGGATTTTGCGACCGCTGTCGGGCTCGTGTTGCTCGCGCGCGAGCGCGGACGGACGCATGGAAACATCGCCGGGATAGGATTTCTGGCGGATGGTGCGAAGCGCGCGGTTCCGGAGTGGGCCCTTTCCGTGGGGAAGAAAACCAGGGATTGGCTCCGGAAGTTTCTCCCTCTGGATTGAAAACAGCCATACAAGGCAAAAAAGTTAGAAAAACCGGCTTGACACACGCTTTTTCCGCGTGCTAAAGTAGGACTTCGAAAACAAAAGGCGGTCAAACCACGTTCGATCATCCTTTTTAGCATCCTTTCCGTATGGCAGAGATCAAACCAGATATCGAGACATTCGCGAAGATCAAGGTCGTCGGCGTCGGCGGAGCCGGTGGCAACGCGGTCTCGCGTATGATCGATTCCAAGATAAAGGGAGTCGAGTTCGTGGTCATCAATACCGATGCACAAGCACTCCACAATTCCAAGGCCGCAGAGAAAGTCCACATCGGCAAGAATCTGACGAAGGGACTCGGCGCGGGCATGAATCCGGAAATCGGACGACAAGCGGCCGAGGAAAATCGTGACGAGATCCAAGAAGTTCTCAAAGGTGCCGACATGGTGTTCGTCGCATGCGGACTCGGAGGTGGGACCGGAACCGGCGCGGCACCGATCGTCGCCGAGACGGCCAAGGAGCTCGGTGCACTCACTATCGGTATCGTGACCAAGCCGTTCACGTTCGAAGGAGCACAAAGGCGCGCGATCGGCGAGGAGGGACTCTCCAATCTTCGTGACCGCGTGGACTCGCTCATCACCATCCCGAACGACAAACTCCTCTCGATCATCGACAAGAAGACCTCACTCATCAATGCATTCCGCATCGTCGACGACGTGCTCCGCCAGGGCGTGCAGGGCATCTCGGACCTTATCACGAAGCCGGGTATCGTGAACGTGGACTTTGCGGATGTCCGGACCATCATGGAGGACAGCGGTTCCGCACTCATGGGTATCGGTATCGCTTCCGGCGAGAATCGTGCCGAGGAAGCGGCCCGTGCGGCCATCAACAGCCCGCTCCTCGAACTCTCTATCGATGGTGCCAAGGGCGTGCTCATCAACATTTCCGGATCCGCCGACCTCGGTATGCTTGAGATCAACGAGGCGGCGAACATTATCACCGAAAGCATCGATCCGAATGCAAAGGTCATCTTCGGTGCCGTCGTGGACGATCAGATCCACAAGGGCGATATCCAGATCACGGTCGTCGCGACCGGATTCGATGCCGGACGCGTCAAGGATCAGCGTAGTCCGATCGGATTCGTCTCCCGTGTTTCTTCTCCCGCTCCCGCTTCTCCGCCGGTGTCCCGTGGTACCGTCGAACCGAAGCCGGACACGCGTTCGGAGGTGGAAGAGGATATCTTCTCCCGTTCCGCGTTCGAAAGCACCCGCCGTATGGTGGAAAGCCCGGCGATGATCATCGAGGAGAAGATCCAGCCGGCCCCGACACCGCTTCGGGCCGAGCCGAAGGAATTCGCCGAGGAAGGGGATGATCTCGAAATCCCGGCATTCATCCGCCGGAAGATGAAGAAATAATCCGAGACACCCGTTCGTATGAAGGGAGGACGAGTCGTCCTCCTTTTCTTTTTCTTGAAACGTGGTATAGTGTCGTTGAGAAGGGTATTTTATGTCCGAATCGTATGCGTTGCCCATTCTGTGGTCATGATGATACCAAGGTTGTCGATTCGCGTGAGACCAAGGAAGGTCGCGCGATACGGCGTCGCCGTGAGTGCGAAAAGTGCTCGGGCCGGTTCAGCACATACGAAGAGGCCGAAACGATGGGTATTTCGGTCGTGAAGAAAGACGGCCGGAGGGAGGAATATGACCGGAAGAAGATCGAGTCCGGGCTGAGGCGGGCACTTGAGAAGCGGCCCGGGTCCGAAGAGAAGACAGAGAAGATTCTCGAGGAAATCGAATACGAACTGCATGCGAGACGGGAACCGGACGTGTCGAGCAAGGAAATCGGGAACCTCGTGCTTGAGAAACTCCGTGCCGTCGACGAAGTCGCATATCTCCGATTCGTGAGCGTCTACAAATCCTTCGGCTCGGTGAAGAGCTTCAAGAAGGCGATTGAAAATCTGGAATAAAATGGATTTCGCTTCCCTGATTCGTCGTTCGTTCCCGTTCGTGATTCCGGGAGTTTTTCTCGGGTCGCTGTTTCCTTCGTGGTCGCCATGGTTGCCACTTCTCATATTTGCTTGTGGTGTCGCTCTTATCTCCGTCTGGCCGAACGGGAAAGGGGCGACACTTTTTTTGTGTTGTGCGGTGTTCTCATCCGGCATCCTTCTGTCCGCTCGGGAAGAATCGGCATGGGACCATGACCGACCGACCGGTCCGGTAGAGGGAATCGTGACCATCGTTCGGAACCCGGAGTCTGACGATACCGGCACGACGGCGGTGTTCCGATTCGATTCCTGTACGCGCGGTGCGATCTGCCCGGGTGAGCTCGTCTCGGGGACCTTCTCAATCCGTTCCGGGGTCGCATACGGTGATATGGGGACGCTCTCGTGCGTGCTCGAGGCTCCGGACGCGACGTGGCGGATGTACTATGCGAAAGACGGTATCGCGTACAAGTGTCGGGTCTCGTCGTGGGAGAAAACCGGAGTGAAGCATCCATTTTTGCGAGCTCTTTTCGGATTCCGTGGCCGATTCGAGGAGGCGCTTTCGCAGTCACTTCCCGAGCCGGAAGCGGGACTGGCCAAAGGACTCATCATCGGTGGGAGTCGGCAACTTCCCGACGCGGTCGTCGCGGATTTCCGGTCCGCGGGACTCTCTCATATCGTGGCGGTGTCCGGATACAATATCTCGATCATCGCGGAGTGTTCTCTTCTTTTCGGAATCCTCTGTCTCCTTCCTCGTCCGCGGGCGGCTGTTTTTGCACTGTTTGCCACGGCCGCATTCGTACTTGTTTCCGGCGCGCCGGCGTCTGCCGTGCGGGCGTTCGGCATGTCGTCCGTTTTGGTCTCAGCCGGGTGGTTTGGAAGACGATATGCATCGTTTTGGACGATCGTACTTGTCGCATCGGTGATGCTTCTTATTAACCCATTACTCCTTCGACACGATATCGGTTTTCTCCTTTCATTCGCGGCTACGGTCGGCATCGCGCTCTCGTCGCCTCTTATCGGTCGGGTCGTGAGGCGTGTCTCTCACGGAAAGCTGTTCATCGAAGCGGCACTCTTGACATTTTGTGCGAACCTGTTCGTCATGCCGGTCATCTTCGCGAACTTCGGAACGTTTTCTCCTGTGTCTTTTCTCGCCAACGCGGTCATCTTGCCCATCGTGCCGTATTCGATGCTCGGTACGGCCTTTGTCGGCGTAGCGGGGATGATTTCATCCACACTTGGCAGTCTTCTCGCGTTTCCGGCGTATGCCGCGATCCGACCGATCATCCTTGGGACGGAATATATGGCTGGACTCTCCAGAGGCGCGATGATTCAATCGGGGTTCGGATGGATCGCGACGGTCATCTGGTATTCCGTGCTCGGACTGGTATTTTTGTTCATCGACAAGAATCGGCAAATGGCTGTCGCGAAAAATGAGGAAGACGATCTTCGGGGACATTTGGAATCCGACTAGATTCCTTTCTCGATTGATCGGTACTTTGCAAATGGGTAAAACGAATGATATTGAAATGGGAAAAGGGGAGTAATGGGTGAAAAGGGAGAAATGGGAAAGATGGGAGAAAAAATAAACGCGGAGACCTTTCGGTTCCGCATCGTTTTGAGTGACTCGTCGTCTTTCAGGGTATGAACATCGTTCCGTTTCCGGTATCGGTCATGATTTCCTTGAGAAGCGAGTCCGGCTTGGTCCCGTCGATCAGATGCACGCATTTTACGCCCTGGTTCAATGTCCGGAATATCGACCGAACTTTCGGAATCATGCCTCCAGAGATGATTCCGGTTCCGATGAGTCTTTCCGTCTCGTTTTGATCGAGCGTTTCGATCAGGTTCCCGTTCCCGTCCATCACTCCCGGAATATCGCTCATATAAATCAGCTTTTCCGCCTTCATGATCGCGGCGATGCCGCTTGCCATGTCGTCCGCGTTGACATTGCATGGCTGCCCGTCGATGTCGAACGCGAATGAAGGAATGATCGGAATGAGGTTGCATCTCAGCGCTTCATGCAGGAACGAAACGTTCATCGCGCAGAGCGTCCCCACGAATCCCAGATTCGGGTCAGTCCTGTGCACGGTCGCGATCCGATTCATGAACGGGCCGAAATCGATGAACCGTCTGCCGATACCTTGGCGTCTCGCCGAAAGCAGGATGGAATGACTTATCCGTCTGAGGACGTCGTAGACGATTCTCATCGTATGCTCATCCGTCACCCGTCTTCCATCGATGAATTTCGGGACAAGACCAGCCTTCTTCATTTCATCGCTTATGGCATTGCCCGCACCGTGAATGACGATCTGGCGGATGCCCGTTTCGTGCAGCGTTTCCATATCCCGAAGAACCGGCATGAGTCGGCTTTCGCAATCGGCGATAGATCCGCTCAATTTGTGTATGAATACCGTTTCTTTGAATCGGTTCGCGTTTCGGAGGGTCTCGAGAATGATATCCGAATGGTCCTGTATCATCATGATTCGTGTCTCCCGTTTATTTGTTTTGAAGGAATGTGATTCTTGATACCATGTATGTGACTCGATGTCAATGTTTGGATGGTGTACAATGGAGAATAAGGAATTCTTTCGTCTCTTCTCAATCATTTCTGGTACCAAGCTCCATTCAACGATATGCGACAGATTCTTGTGCGGACACTGTTCATCACGCTTGCGCTTGCCGTGCTTGTCGGCGGGGTTTTTTCCTATTGGGCGTGGAAGAACGCACATGAGACCAGGGTCGTCTTCCTCGACGTGGGACAAGGTGACGCGATCCTCATCTCGCAGGGCGGGAACCAGATCCTGATCGACGGCGGACGGAGTGGCAAACTTCTGCTCTCGCGACTCTCGCGGTACGTACCCTTTTGGGACCGGACCATCGAGACAGTTATCATGACCCATCCCGATGCCGATCATATCGGTGGTCTGCCCGACCTCATTCACAACTATCAGGTCCGCACGTTCATCGCGACGAATGCCACGTCGTCGTCCGACGTGTTCAAACTCCTCCAAGACCGGCTCGGCGAGGGGGTAGAGAAACCAGCGCGTCTCGAGGCGGACAAGAGACTCTCCATCGCGCTTCCCGATGGAGGTACGCTCAAAATCCTTTTTCCGGACGGTCCGCTTCCGGAGAATACCGAATCCAATGAGGGGAGCGTGGTGAGTCGATTCTCGTATGGACAAACGGACTTCCTCCTCGCGGGCGATCTCCCGCACGAGGAAACCTTCCTGCCGGACGTGTCGGAGTCCGAGATCCTCAAACTTTCCCATCACGGTTCGAAATATTCCTCGGACGAGAAATTCCTCGCTCTCGTAAAACCGAAAGAAGCGATCGTCTCGGTCGGGCAGAACTCCTACGGTCACCCGGCTCCCGAGACCCTGACCCGTGTCGCGGCAACGGGCGCCATCATCCGTCGGACCGATATCTCGGGTGACCTTTCCTATCGCTGTTCGGCTAATCTTGACGGGTGCGTCTTTTCTGGTGTGTCGCGGTGATTCGGATTTGCCATTTTCTCGATGTTTCTGCTAGGCTCGAAGCAAAGAGTGTTTCAGTTCACTTAAAAACAAGGAGGACTTCATGACTGTCGATATGAATCGTGTGAAAGGGATTTTGGATAAATATGTCCAGTCGCCGGGATTTGAGGGAGATGTCGAGAGGAGAATACGGGAATATGATCAGAAGCTGGCGGAAACTGGCATCGATCCGGAACTCCGGACCGCATATCTCAACGAATTTGACTGGTGCACGCTCGTCGTCGGATATGAAGATGACGGAAGCCTGGGGTCGTTGGTAGGGAATCTCAAAAGTTTCTTTCGGGGGACGGTTTCCGGCCTTTTCGGTAATGAGACGGCGCTCCGATTCCTGCGGACCCATACCGGGACGAGAGTCGCCATCGTCAATGTGCTTTCTTCGGAGGATGTCGCTTGGGCGAGGGAACTGCTCGAGGTCATATTGGATGAATGTCGCCATGACCTGAGACTACTCGCGATTGCGTCGTCCCCGGATATTCGACAAGCACTGACTGATTCGCTGTTTGAGACCTATCCGGACGAGGAGTCCTTGGTCGAGGCTTTCTTCGTGAAGATATACGGAAAGGATGCTGTTCCTCCGATTCGCTTATGAATGACCGTTTATATACCGACCGTTGAAACAAACGGCCGGTTTTTATTTGACGGGTAACGATCTTTGCAGTACGGTGTGCTTGTCCTGAAAGTTTCGTTAACAAAAATCATTTTTCAATGAAAAAGATTCTTTTTGTCGGAGGGGATAAGGTGATTCATAGTTATTGGAGAAATTATTTCGGTAACCCGTTCAGTCCCTATTTCCTGGAATTCGCGCTTACCCAGGAAGAAGGACTGATGCTGTATGGGTCGCAAGCTGAATGGAATCTGGTCGCGGTTTCGTCTTTCGTGCCATCATTGAAAGAACCGATCCCCCATTATCCATACGGCATATTGAATACGCTTGAAATGATTAAAAACATTCGGGAAAAAAATCCCGCTCTTCCGATTTTCGGTATAGGTGGCGCCACGGAAGAGATCGGAAGAAAAATGGTCGAAGAGGCTGGATGTCATTGTTATGCCAGGGGATTGGATGCTCCCGAGCGTATCATAAAGTATTTTGAAACCGCCGATTCGAATCAGTCTTATCAGGAGGTGACGGGCTGATCATCTCAATATTCGGGGCACATATTGAAACGGATCTGTATTTTTATCCTGCCGGGAGGTTTTCCGGCGGGATTTTTCTTTTTTAAGAAAGTCGTTCGCTGTTTTTTCCGTTTGATTTCTTCCTTTATCCATGCTACAAAGGGGTGACAGCGAAAAGTGATAAACCGTTAAATCGATCCCGTATGACCGAAACAATCCATCCGAAAAAGGAACGTACGCTCGTCGTCATCAAGCCCGACGGCGTCCAGCGCTCACTCGTGGGCGAAATCATCCGGCGCTATGAGCGGACCGGACTCAAACTCATCGCCTCGAAGATGCTTATCCCGACTCCCGAGATGGCGACCGAGCACTATATGATCGGCGGGGAGGAGTGGCTCGAAGGCGTCGGCAAGAAGGCGTCCGAGGCGTACGCGAAGAAGGGACAGCAGTCTCCGTACGCGACCTTCCGCGAGAATGGCGTGGCCATCCTGAAGTCGAACGCGACGTATCTTTCCTCGGGTCCGGTGGTAGCCATGGTCTGGGAGGGGAACGGGGCGACCGGGGTCGTGCGCAAGATCACCGGTTCGACCGAGCCGATGTCGAGCGACGTCGGTACTATCCGGGGCGACTTCACCGTCGATTCCTATCAGATTTCCGACGTGGACGATCGATCCATCCGCAATCTCATCCACGCGTCGGGAAACACGGAAGAAGCGGAGAAGGAGATCCCGATCTGGTTCCGTGAGAACGAACTTTTGAACTATCGGCATCTGCAGGAAGCGATTCTGTATGATGTGAATCTGGATGGGATACTTGAGTAGGGAAATTTTTAATTTTGTAATTTTGTAATTTTTTTAGAATAGGGAGTAGGGAAATTTTTAATTTTTCAATTTTTGTCGAACAAGACAAGAAAACTTGTATTTTTTGCCGAGCAGAGTAGCTGAGAAATTTTTAATTTTAGGTTGTGCTTAAAATAAGAGGGAATTGAAAATTTGGCACTGGTTCCCGATTAGGTGGCTGAGATTCCCTCTCTGGTGCTAAGATAAGCACAAAATCGACGTTTTATTTATTATAAAGTAAAAATGCTCAATCCGCAGTCACAAATCCCCCTCGCTCCCCCTTCCCGAAAGGGGGAGACATATCTTTCTTCGCTTGTACTGTAATCGATATCTCCCTTTCGAAAAGGGAGTACCGAGTCTTCGAGGCACGTCGTTCGCGAACGACTGTGTCGAGGGGAGGGATTTGTGCTTGATCGGTCGAAGTCAACATATCATTTTTAAGAATATGTCGAGTAAAATATCTTTAAGAAAACAACCCAATCGGGTACCAGTGCCAAAAATTTAAAAAATACAAAAATTATAAAATTGTAATGCCATGCAGTACGATTTAGAAGAGCGTTGCGCCGTATTCGGGGAGCAGACGATCAGGTTTTGTAAAAAGATCAAAAGCAACGATATCGTTCGTCCGCTTATCAATCAATTGGTACGGTCCTCGACGAGTGTTGGTGCCAATTATATGGAAGCCAATCAGGCGAGCTCGAAGAAAGATTTTAGAAACAAGATACGGATTTGCCAAAAGGAGGCGAATGAAAGCAAACATTGGTTCAGGATGATAGCCGTAGCTGAAGAGGTCTATAAGGATGAATGCAGGAAGTACTGGGATGAGGCTCATCAGCTCACACTCATTTTTGCGAAGATATCCAAAAGTTGTGCGGACACGGAGTCAGTATAAAATATGCAATGAGAGGGCGTTTATAAAATGAAAAATTACAAAAATTAAAAATCGCGTTAGATACGGGCTGTAGTATATCGGCAGTACGCGTGCATGGGGGTGAAACATGAATGATTTCATGTTCACGGGCGTTTCTGTTCCGAGGTTTCCGAGGCAAGAAATGAAACGCCCTGGAGCACGTAGGTCGGGTTCGATTCCCGACAGCCCGACAAGAAAAAACGAACTGACAGTACGGGTACGGGTTCGCCTGGCATTGCCGGGCGTCCCGCGTATGCGGGACGCTTCCCGACAGCCCGACAAAGGAAGGAACTCCAGAAAACAAAAAAGCCAACCGTTGACAGGTCTGCTTTTTTCTGCTATAAAGAGGCAACTGTAGTCCTTTCATATAACGATACCATCCAAGGAGGTTGAGATGAAAACAATCATACTTTTTTTGATTGGTCTGTTGTCTTTCGCGAGTTTCGCATCCGCACAGGAAGGTCGAGCTACATCTGATTCGATATGTACGACGGAGATGAATCTTCCAGGATCGGTTCATGTAATTTCGCCAAGCCTTCCGTCTGGTTATGAGACGTGGTCTGTACCTGAGGTGCAAGATTCGGACAAGAAAATTTCGGTTATCGATAATAATCGGTCATCCGTTCAATGGGTGACCGGGCGCCCGGAAGACAACGGGTTCGCTTCCTATTCCATACGGAAAGGGGACACGCTTCGGAAGTTGACGATGCGGATGAGTCTTGGACAGGAGGATCGATTCGTTGAGCTCGTTTTGAAGATCAACCGAAGAGACGAACGACACTTTCCGAAAGTCGGACAATCAGTGCTCGTGCCGATTTGCATAGGGATTGCGGAACACTATGCTCCGATTCCAGAAAACAATCCGAATCCACGAGGCGAACGTGAGGTGATTGTGTTCCTCGACAGTCAGTATGCAGGAGCGTATCAGAATGGAAAACTGCAATTTTGGTATCCTGTATCCACCGGGAAAACAGGACATGAGACCGAGCCCGGAAAATATTCCGTGAATTGGAAAGCCGGGAAAGATCATGTTTCGAGTATTGATCCGAGTTGGAAGATGCCGTACGCAGTGAATTTCACTGGAGCGGGCAAGGCAATCCACGAACAGGAATTACCAGGTTATGAAGCCTCACATGGTTGTGCACGGACATCCAGGAACGGTGCTATGGCATTCCATGATTTCCTGAGGATCCATGATCCGATTACGATTATAGGAAAATCTCCATCTGCCAAGGCTATGATGTCGAAAAACTGAAGCGATCAATGCTTCCGTCCCGGAAAGAAATTTCCGGGATGTTTTTGTATCCAATCCCTGTTTGTGGCGCAGTACCTCCTCTACCTGGAGCGGCGCTTCCCCGGCGCTTCGCTCCGTTGTCGCAACGTTTGACAGCTCCTGTATTCCTCCGGTATCATCGGGCCACAAGCGTTGTCTTACCAATCAGGAAAAGGAGAAGAATAATGGAGCGAATCGTTCGGTGTAAGTGGGGATCCATTTTGCATGATCCGAAGTACGGACAGGAATATGAGCAAAAATTCGCCCTGATTCTCGGGGTGTATCGTGACATTTGGTCGCGGTTGATCGAGCATGAATCGGAGCCCTTGTTTCTTTCCGAGACATATTCGATCGATCCTGTGAAAGAGAGTACAGGTGGGCTGGAAAGAATGATTCATCAGCGCCGTTCGTGTACGAAACAGAATCAGTATCTTGTATTCCGATATCCCGAGAACAGCGGGTATCTGTTCAATCGTCTGAGTAATATCTGCAGCTTTCCCTTGCTCTTCGGAGGGTATGCGTTGCTTGTGTGGGGAGCCGAGCCGAGATTTGTGAAGAAACAAGAGAATGTCTCAAGCGATGCTTTCTATATTTCATTCACGACCTATTTGGAGCAGGAGATTCTGCGAGCGCTTGATGCCGGGTCACATCCGTCCGGAAAGAAAATGGATCTTCGTATCGGATGGCAGGAAGTGACGGATTACTTCGAACAGGGCTCTCGTCCGCTTACGTTTCTCGAATTGATGAGATGCTTCGACGGAAAAGTACTCCCATCGCCGATACCCGCCCCCTTACCTGAATTGGCACGAGCGATTATGGATCGGCGTTCTCTTCTTGAGAGTCGGTATGCGAATCTTCACGCCATGAACTTTTCAGAAATTCAGACGTTGAGTAAGGATCTCCTCGCGTTTGAATCGCTTGTGAATGACGGGTCGGGTACTCGTCTACATCAGAGTATCCTTCGGAAGTTCTGCTCGATGGAGTAATGCTTTTCGGGAATATTAGCCGCGCCGAAACAGACGCGGTTTTTTTTGTGCCTTCTCTGAAAGGCTCTTCAGATGCGCTCGTTGTTTTTGGGAGTCGAACTCCCTTTAGGGAGTTCGACTCCCTCTGATACAGGTGTTAGCAAAACCTCCCCCTCTTGACATATTGTTGATTATACACTAACATACGGATAGAGATAGATCTTTCACACTATACGGAAAACAGGAGGGAAACATGGGACAGACATCGGAACAAAGGAAACGGGAGCTCCTGATCGCCTTGAAGCACCGGAGCTGGCTCTTTGGAGAGATACAAGAGAGAGTGGCTCTTCGGGGCTGGAAAAGCCATTGCATGTTCTCAGGCGAAGTCGGGCACTGTAAGGTACCGGAAAGCGCGCATCACTGTCTCGCCGGTATCAGGCGGAAATATGCCGCCGCGGTGAAACGGGTGAAAAGGGCGCGAAGTGCGTTTCCGGAATGTCTCTCGGACCCCGAAGCCGTACGGCTCGAGGAAGCGTATCAGACCGCTCGGAGAAAGCGTCAGTCAGTCGCTCAGGCATCGTGAACATCACGGTGCCTTTTTTTGACCCTCCGTCACGGGCGAGGTACAATGAGGAAAGAAACATACACTCTTCACGCTATGATCACGATTACTCTCGATGGCACACCGGTCAAGGTAAAAAAAACGGCGACCATCCTCGAGGCCGCGAAGAAGGCCGGGATTGCCATACCGACTTTGTGCAATCATCCGGATCTGCCGGCGTCCGGTACGTGCGGGATGTGCGTGGTATCGGTCACGGGGCGTGAAGGATCCGTTCGCGCGTGTGCGACCGTCGTCGAGGAGGGGATGGTCGTGACGACCGTTGCTCCCGAGCTTGTCGCCGAGCGCAAGGCGAACCTCGAGGTACTCCTCGGACATCACGTGCTTGAATGTGATGACTGCGTCTTTTTGCAGAAGTGTCATCTGCTCGAGTTGGTCCGAGAATACGGGGCGAAGCCGACGGGGAAGAAACAGGACACCGACTTGGTACTTCGTTCAGGAACGATCGTTTTCGATCAGACGAAGTGTATCGGATGCGGGAACTGCGCACGGGTCTGCCCGACCGGATACCTGTCGATCAATCCTTTGACCGGGAAACTGGAACTGGCCGACGATCCCAAAGTCGAATGTATCAATTGTGGGCAGTGTATCATCCATTGTCCGGTGGGCGCCATCGAGGGCGTGGGGGAATTCGAGGAACTCGAACGAATCTTCGCTGACGGGAGCAAGACGGTCGTCGTGCAGTTCGCGCCGTCGATTCGGACGAGTATCGGCGAGGAGTTCGGCATGGAAGCCGGATCGGTTGCCACGGGTCAGTTGGTCGCGGCGTTGCGCAAAGTCGGATTCAAACACGTATTCGACACGGCTGCTGGGGCGGATTTCACGACGATGGAAGAAGCGGCAGAGGTCGTCGATCGGATACGGTCGGGAGGACCGCTTCCGGCCATGACATCGTGCTGTCCGTCATGGGTGAAGTTCGTCGAATTCTATTATCCTGAGTTCATCCCGAATCTCGCTTCGTCGCGCTCCCCGCAGATCATGCTTGGCGGAATCGTGAAGGAGTACTGGAGTCACAAGGTCGGCATGCGGCCGGAGGATATCGAGATGGTCTCGATCATGCCATGCGTGTCCAAGAAGGCCGAGGCGGGTCGCGAGGAACTGAAAATCGACGGACGGTTTCCGGTCGATCGGGTATTGACCACGCGCGAGCTCGCGCGTCTGTTCCGCAAACGGGGCATCGACCTCTCGAAACTCGAGCCGGAAGCGGCGGACGACCCGTTCGGCGTGCCGTCGGGTGCCGGCGTGATATACGGTTCCTCGGGCGGCGTGTTTGAATCGGCGTTCCGTACCGCGTATTATCTCATGACCAAAGAAGAGTTACCGGAAGACGCGATGCAAGAGATCCGCGGTATCGACGGACGCAAAGAAAAGATCGTCACCATCGGTGAGACGACGATCCGGATCTGCGTGGTGAGCGGACTCGACAATGCGCGCAAGGTGCTCAAGGAACTCAAGAAGGATCCGCGCAAATATGATGCGCTCGAGGTGATGACGTGTCCAGGCGGATGTATCGGCGGTGGCGGTCAGCCGATCCCGACATCTTCCGAGATCGTGAAGAAACGTTCTGCGGGACTCTATTCGATCGACAAGAAGGGAACGCTCCGTGTCGCACATCAGAGCAAGCCGGTGCAGGCAATCTATCGTGAGTTCTTCAATACCGAAGCCGCACGGAAAAAGATCCTTCATACGAAGTATGCACGGCGTGGGAAAGCAGATGTGGAGACGCTGAGGGATTCGAGACAGATGTGAGAGGGGAACTGACAGCTGACAACTGACAACGGATAACAGGGAACAGAGAGCAGGGAACAGATAATGAGGGACCGGAACAGGATATGGCACGATCCGCCTCCGTATCATCAGTAATGCAAGAATATGGGAGAGCAAATGTCAGGGGAGCGAGTCAATGAATATGCGAAAGATACACTGAAAGAAAAGAGAGAGTCGGATGGAATGCCGGAAGATATTCGCCCGAAATTCCAAGAGGAACTTAATAGGTTGAAGAAATTTGTCGGAAATTTCATTGAGGAAAATCCGGATGATGTTGATGGAAGCAAAAGGACAAAGTGTGTTCGTGAGATTTTTCTGTTTTTCAATCTTGCTTTACCAAAAAATGAGTTCCCAGCGTGTCAATCGGAGGCTGAGAATAAGGAACTTCTCCGATATATTGAAGAGCTTGAGGCTAAAAATGTCCGGTTGGATGGTGATAGTTACTCGGATCCATATGGAGTCGTCGCCGCCGCCTTGTATAAGGACGGGATGGACAGGAATGAAATACTACGTCTATTCAATGAGCGGAAGAAGGTCTTGTATGTGGGAGGGATTCTTAAGTCGGGTGGCGCGGAGATACTCGGGCTACAGGGCATGGAAAATGATCGAATTGTTGATTTCGGTAAACAATTGTTGATAGATATATTGAAAGATCAATATGAGGACGGACCCGCGTTCGAGGCCAGAAAAACCCACGTATCGTATCTTATATGGGAACCATTGGCGAAGTGTTTGAAGCTGGATGACATGTCTTTTCGGGACATCATTGAATTCGGATTGAAATGCAATGAGTCACATTTATGGAGAGAACTGATTACTAGACGGGAAAAGTCCCAGGAAGAAATGGAACGATTGTCTCGTGACGAAAGAAACGACATCGCTATGAGGATTGCTGAAGCATATATGCTTTTAATTCGATCAAATGCGCTGAACGGTAATGATATCGAAAGTGTTCGGGAATTCGGCGGACCGGTCTTGAATGTCATTGACCAATTTATGACAGATGGGCGTGGTACGAGATGAACGTTCTTGTTCACATGTTATAGTGATATCGATGAGTTTAGAAGGAAATGAGATCAATAAATATGAGATATAAACAGTAAACGGATTTGAGAAAAAATATATGAAGAATGAAACCGTCGGTGTCGGTGAAGAGGCAGGAGTACTCTCGTTGGAACGTTCCGGGACGATGAACCTCTATCGGTTCGCATTCTTGTCGGCGATCGTGCTTGTGTCGCCGTTGGTGTTCTCGCAGCCGATCACCGGGTCGTTCGTGAATGCGGCACTGTTCCTGTCGGCGGCGTTCTTTGGGTTCCGCAAGGAATCGTTCCTGATCGCGACCGTGCCGAGTCTAGTGGCGGTCTCGACGGGACAGTTACCGATGGCACTGGCACCGGTCGTCCCGTTTATCATGGCGGGGAATCTGCTTCTGGTATTTTTGGCGGACCGGGGATTCCGGAACGGGAAGAAATTCGTGATTACCGCCATCACATCATCTTTGGCGAAGTCGGCGCTGTTGTTCGGGGTCGGTCTCGTTTTCTCGGTGACGCTGTTTCATGGGTCGCCGCTTGCGGGTACGGTATTGACGGTCTTCGGTTGGCTCCAGCTTGCGACCGCGCTTGTCGGCGCAGCGATCGCGTTCGGGGTGTTGCGGATCCTCCGACCTCGAGAATGACCGATTTGTTTTTTCGAGCGTTATTTCCGAAGGCTAAACCTTCGACGAAGGTTTAGCCTTCGGAATAAAGAAATTCGAACCTGATTGCATCGAGGATTTATTATACCAATCTCGTATGAATCAATTTTCCTGGTATGCGTCTCTGGTAAAGCCGTCGTGGGCGCCACCATCGTGGCTTTTCGGTCCGGCATGGACCGTGCTCTATATCCTGATCGCGATCTCGTTTGGGAATGTCTTTCGGCTTTTTTTCACCGGAAAGGTTCCGTTCATCGTCTTGCTTCCATTCATCTTGAATATCGTTTTCAACCTGGCGTTCTCGCCGATCCAATTCGGCATGCAAAACAATATGCTTGCCGCGGCGGACTGCGTGCTCATCCTCGCGACGCTTGCCTGGGCGATGATCGCGATCTTGCCGTACGCACCGTGGGTCACGTACATGAATATCCCGTATCTCTGCTGGGTACTTTTCGCGACGACGCTCCAATTCACTATCACGGCGATGAACCGATAGGAAGGGGAGGAAAATCAAAAAGCCTTCGTTGTTATCGCGACTGAAATCCGGAAATTTCGTTTGAGCGCCAACCAGAGGTTGGTCACCCTCTGGGTGAAAAACACTGAAAATCGTCGAGGGCTACTAACTAACCCGAGGAGGTTTGAAGGGTTTGTCCGCCCGCGACGATCGCTTGGCGAGACGGTCGGGGCAACCGAAATGTACGGATTTCAGACGACAAACGGATTTTTTGGCTTATTATCGTGGTGAGATTTGAGAGAGATACTTATGTCCATGTCAATCGGAATTTTTCCCGGTGCCGTCAGATGGTTGACATGCCGCTGGTTTTCTGATAGAAAGGAGTCAATTTGAATCTTTCATTAACAATCAAAATTTCCGTGCCATGGATATATTCAATCCGAATGAAGGCGTGCTGGAGTTTCTCCTTGAACACGTTCCGACGGTGGCTGAACGATTGAGAATGAACACGTCGGAAACGGCCTTGCTGAGGAAGTATCTCGGAGAAGCGTATCGAAACGAAGAAAAATTTCAGAAGAATCTGCTGCCGGAGAATGCGAATGTCAAGAATGTATTTCTGAAATCAACGGCATATTCCGTACGGTTGGATGATCTCCTTCTCAATAAGATGCTTGCTGACCGTAAGGATTGCGTAGTTGAAGGAGAAGAGTACCTTCGTGATGCGTTCGAGTATCATCGGCGCGGTGGGCGAGTCGTCTTCATGTCGAATCATATCGGTCCCATCGATGCGACGGTTCTCTTCCGTAAGATTCGGGAACTCGGAGCGGCGCACGGTATTCCTTTGACGTGGATCGCTGGTCAGCGTGTTTGGGAATCGATATACCTTCGAATATTTGCCCGGTACGTCGACCTCCTGACTATCCATTCCCAAAAATATCTGGATCAGGCCGTTGCGGAGAATCAGGCATTATACACAGAGATGTTCAATCATAACTGCGCGGCACTGCGATATTTGAAAGAACATCCGAATGTCTATCTTGTTTTTCCGGAAGGGACGGGCGATCCTACGACAGGAGTGATGCATGCCGGTGTTCCGAGTACGATGAGGATTCTGAAGGCCCTCGGAGGAAAGTTCTACGAAGATGTACGGATGTACCCATACCATATCAAGGGTACCCAGGATCTCGTTCCGCAAAATGTGTATGAGCAGTACGCTGGGAAAATCGATCCTTTCTTCCTCTTCTTCCTCTCGCTTTCAAAGGGGTCGGTAACGTTTCGATTCGGACCCGGTATCGATGCGTCCACATTGGGGACTACGGACGACGAAAGGACACATGCTACCATGTGCGCCATCGCCGATCTCGCCGAGACCGAGGAAGAACGCGGACCGTACGCGCATGCCTTACGGGATCAGGCGAAGTCGATTGCCGTGTAGAGTCGGTCGGTATACTCCGGAACAAATGTTCCGGAGTATTTTTATATATACTAAGTTACATTTAAATCTGAAATGAATAATTCATGTATACTAGATTAATCACTCATTCCAGCAATAATTTGCCATTTCTAGAAATTACTTCCCTCCGTCTCCGCGAGGCCCTACGAAGCGGTCCATGGGCTCTGGATTGCCACGCCCGAGGACGGGCTCGCAAAGACAGGCTTATTTATTATGGTTTCAGTTTCTAAAGTGACTGAGTATACATACGAAAACCCGCCCTCCGGAGAGCGGGGCGGGGCGGGGCTATCGGGTCCGTATCGTTTCCTCCACTTACTTGGCCGCTGCGGCCTGCTTGGCGAGGGTCTTGATGGCCTTGGCGGAAAGGCGGACGCGCTTGCCGTCAATCGTCTTCGTCTGAAGGTTGATGGCGAACTTGCGCTTGGTGGCGATATTGGAGTGGCTGCGTGAGTTTCCGGAACGGGTCCCACGGCCGGTCAGCTGGCATACTCGGCTCATAGTCGGAGTCTTGAGGTATTACAGGAGACAGGCTATCATACAGTCGAAAGTCTGTAAAGGCATCATTATAGCTGTAAAGTCGAAAGTGTATAAAGTCCGCCAAGTCATAAAGTCCATAAGGTCATAAAGTCAAAAGTCGGGGAATGAAAACATTCTGAACTTTGAGAGAGAAGTGATGATAAGAGTAAGTATATGGCAACTATTGAGCGGTTTGAGGATATTCTTGTCTGGCAGAAAGCGAGAATATTGTCACTCGACATATACAAGTCGTTTTCTCAAAACAACGACTTCGGATTTCAGCCGGCAAGCGGATTTTTTTGGCTTACATGTGCGTTGAGATTTGAGATAGGTACTTAGAGATCAGATACGGCGTGCGGCAGTTTCAATCATGAACAATATTGCCGAGGGGTTTGAACGCAAAGGAGACAAGGAGTTCGGAAAGTTTCTTTTCATAGCGAAAGGTTCGTGTGGTGAAGTGCGTTCTATGTTATATTTGGCGAAGGATTTAGGATATCTTGGAAAAGAGGAATTCGAGGAACTATTCAATGGTTCGCTTGAAATTTCAAAGATGCTTTCGAGTTTTATAAAGAAACTCAATTGCTGACTTTGATCTTTTGCTTCCCGATCGTTATGAACGTATAGCACCGATGGACTTTATAGACTTTTGACTTTATAGACTTTCGACTACTTCTATGATAAACGAACTCGTATTGGTCGGATTCTATTTCCTGACGCTCGTGTATTCCATCATCATCCACGAGGTGTCGCACGGATGGATGGCGCTGTGGCTCGGTGACCTCACGGCCAAGTATGCCGGTCGGCTCAGTCTGAATCCGATGAAACACATCGATCCGATGGGCTCGATCATCGTACCGATCACGCTCTTTCTCCTGACCGGGATGTCATTCGGGTGGGCCAAGCCGGTTCCGTACAACCCGTACAATCTTCGGAACCAGAAGTGGGGTCCATCGCTTGTCGCACTCGCCGGGCCGATTTCCAATATCACGCTTGCCCTCCTTGCCGTCGTACTCGGTCGCCTGTTGCCGATTGATTTCCTGACACGTCGCGACATCTTTGCTCGGTTTGCGGGCGTGCTGTCCGGACAGGGCGGATTCCTCGGCCGATGGAGTTTCTTTGCCGACGGACTGGCGGGTTCCGTTTCGTATGTGCTCTTCGGGCTGTGTCTCTTGGTCGTGTTCTGGAATGTACTCCTCGCATTCTTCAATCTGATCCCGATCCCACCACTCGACGGCTCCAAGATCCTGTACTCCGTGTTTTCTCTTCGTCCAGAGACCGTCATGTTCCTCGAACGGTATGGATTTTTTATCCTACTTTTTATCCTTTTCGTGTTTCCCTCGCCGATTTCGATTATCTTGGATACCGCACTCGGCTTCTTCTTCAATTTGATGGTCTAATTGAGTCGAAGGCCTTATAAAGTCCATAAAGTCGAAAGCATATCCTGTGGTCGATTTGTTAGTTGGTGGAGATGTTTATGGGGTCGCAAGTCGAAGAAACTGACAACTTATAACTAACCACTGACAACAGGGAACGGGGAACACGTCGTTCCGTTAACGGGTTAACGCGTCCACGAGTTACGAAAAACAAAAAAATGGAAACCCTGCCCCGCGATCGCGTCTTCGCGATTTTACGAGGTGCAAAAAGAAAAGGCGCTCCGTTTGGGCGCCTTTTGGGTCGGGATGGAAACAGTATGATTATGTCGATTTTAAAATCGGCACTGGTACCCGATTGGGTTGTTTTCTTAAAGATATTTTACTCGACATATTCTTAAAAATGATATGTTGACTTCGACCGATCAAGCACAAATCCCTCCCCTCGAAGACTCGGTACTCCCTTTTCGAAAGGGAGATATCGATTACAGTACAAGCGAAGAAAGATATGTCTCCCCCTTTCGGGAAGGGGGAGCGAGGGGGATTTGTGACTGCGGATTGAGCATTTTTACTTTATAATAAATAAAACGTCGATTTTGTGCTTATCTTAGCACCAGAGAGGGAATCTCAGCCACCTAATCGGGAACCAGTGCCTTAAAATCGGATAATTTATCTTGATATAATTCAGTATTTCATAATCATTGATCTGCTTTTCGATCCATTCTTTCGTGTAGTCGGGATAGAGAGTCGTCATGTGACCTATGAGTTCCTGCAGAGTTCCGGATTCGTTCTCCACGACATATTCGAGGAAGTCCTTTTTGAAGTCTCGTACAGGTTCGGGCTTCGTCTTTCTTTTGAAAGGCCATTTGAAAAGTGCCATGGTCTCGGTGTTTTGTTGGTAAAGAGTATGTCTTGTGACCCGAATGTACGAAATTGTCGGGGGATTGTCAAACTCGATTTTGCGGATCGCCCCGTTCGATTCTGTTGACAATATGCCGACGTTGTTATAGAAAAGAAACACTTTCTGTTTGCAGTCTTTTTACAACTCATACCAAATTAACTGAATCACTGTTACGTTCAGGAGTTCGCCCCGGCATTCGCGGGGCGAACTCCTCTAGGAGCGATATACAACAAATTAAGTTATTTCGGTATCAAAACCTGATATGCCATGAGTCAGAAAAAAACGCTACCGACATTCACCATCACCATACAGGGCGAAAAGGCAGCTGAGCCGATTACGGGGAAAGTAGTCACGAATAATTGGGACCGGGTCGTCGGCGCTGCAGGCCGTATGCTTCGGGAAGCGGCCTATGACGGCAATCCTGCCACGACATTCATAAAAGTCGTCTGCGACCGGGGAGAAACGTATGCCTCGAGCCTTTCCGGCCTTCGACGCACCTATTTCGATGCTCTTCGAGGAGGAAAAGGTCTGACACTGCGACAGTTTTTCGGGAACGCTATCCGTATCGTCGCGGAGAAGTATGTTCCGGAGTGTCGTCAAATCGGCGATATCGGAAGAACGCGTGTTACGAAACAGTATCGATCCATCGATATCGGAAGGGCACGGTTCCGTTGGTTCCCTCCGGAACATGACGACTACTGGCTCGAAGTCGACCGGCATGCCGCTTCATATCTCATGCGGCTTCAGACGAAATGGGAGAAAGGGATCACCGACACACCGGATGGCATTATCATCATATATCCTTTCAGCCGGTATATTCTCAATTCCATTTTCCCGTATATTCCGGAAGCGCGGTTTTCCGGTAAATCTACGGAAGAGAAGCTTATCCAGGTTTATTTTCTGAAAGTGACGTACTTCGGGTGATCTTTTCTGAAAAAGTGTATTATAGCCATCGATTCGGTATATCGGTGGCTGTTTTTTTTATTACGACGTTCACAATGATATTTTCGGTTTAATGGTATTTGTGGGGCGAGCTCCGACAGTGCGGATACGCTCGAAAATGAAAACCGGACATATTTTTGGCTTTCTTGAGGGATATTTTTTGAGCGAATTTCGATTTTTCTCAAACACGGTCATTGTTATCGAGACGGAGCGCACTCTTTGTCGGGGTAATAATTTCCCCGCTTTCGCTCCATATTACCTGTTCAATGCTGTCCGCCCGCTCGTCCCTGCGAGCGGGTCCGCTCACTCCGCAAAGCGGAGATGTAGCGGATTATCTGACGTTCCCCGGCCCTTGTTGACAAGTTTCCTCGTTTCCCTTACCATAGTTTCACAGCGTGACAACCGCTTTTCATTTTGTTTCACCGCAATGCCAACGATCAACCAGCTCGTCAAACGTCCCCGGAAGACATCCGCCAAGAAGTCCAAGTCTCCGGCGATGACGTTCATCCAGAACACCATCCACAATAGCAAGACGCTCACACAGAGCCCGTTCAAGCGCGGCGTCTGCACCAAGGTGACGACCGTCACCCCGAAGAAGCCGAACTCCGCCTTGCGCAAGATCGCCCGCGTGCGTCTCACGAACGGCATGGAAGTCTCGGCCTATATCCCGGGCGAGGGACACAACCTCCAGGAACACTCGATCGTCATGATCCGCGGTGGCCGTGTGAAGGACCTTCCGGGTGTGCGGTATCACATCGTCCGCGGTGTGCTCGACTCCGCCGGAGTCGCCAAACGCAATCGCAGCCGGTCCAAGTACGGTGCGAAGCGTCCGAAGAAAGTCGCGAAGGAATAATGCTCAACTAACGACTAACAACAAACAACCAACAACAGAGAGCGAACAACCGGAGACATACCAAGATTGAAGCTTGGCACGATGCGTTTCCTGTTGTCAGTTGTCAGTTGTCAGTTGTAAGTTTTTCCAAGATATGCCACGAAGGAAACGACAATACGACAAGGCCTGGAAGGTCGACGCGAAATACGACAGCCCACTCGTGGGTCATTTCATCGGTCTCATCATGTGGGATGGCAAGAAGAGCGTGGCTGAGAAGATCATCTACGATGCGTTCGATATCATCCATGAGCGGACCAAGAAGGGCGGTCTCAATATCTTCGAACAGGCGATCAAGAACATCTCTCCTTTGCTCGAACTCAAGAGCCGTCGTGTCGGTGGCGCCAACTACCAGGTGCCGATCCCGGTTTCCGGTGATCGTCGTCAGACGCTCGCGATGCGTTGGATTCGTGAGGCCTGTCGCAAACGCAAGGGCAAGCCGATGGCCGAGCGACTCGCCGACGAGCTCATCGAGGCGTCGAACAAGACGGGATCTGCCATGAAGAAGCGTGACGAGGTGCATCGTATGGCCGAAGCCAACAAGGCATTCGCACACTTCGCCTAATAGAATTCAAAGCATGTTAACGTGTTAACGGGTTAACGGGTTGTTTTCTTTAGGACAACCTGTTTATTTTTCGGAAACGCGTTAACCGCCCACCGATATAATTGAATAATTTTCAATAAGAAAAAAAGTATGGCCCGCCTCAAGCCTATCGAGCAGATCCGCAATATCGGTATCATCGCGCATATCGACGCGGGAAAGACCACGACGACCGAGCGTGTCTTGTTCTACACCGGCATCACGCACAAGATCGGCGAGGTGCACGAGGGTGAGGCGACGATGGACTGGATGGAACAGGAACGCGAGCGGGGTATCACCATCACCAGCGCCGCGACGACGTGCTTCTGGAAGGACCATCAGATCAACATCATCGATACCCCGGGGCATGTGGACTTCACCGTCGAGGTGGAGCGCAGCTTGCGCGTCCTCGACGGTGGCGTCGTCGTCTTCGACGGCAAGGAAGGCGTGGAACCGCAGTCCGAGACCGTATGGCGCCAGGCGGAGAAATATCATGTGCCACGCATCTGTTTTATCAACAAGATCGACAAGGAAGGCGCGGACTTCAAAGTGGCGCTCGAGTCCATCTGGAACCGGCTCACCCCGCACGCCGTCGCGATGCAGATCCCGATGGGAGAGCGTGGTGACTTCTATGGCGTCGTCGACCTTTTGAAAATGAAGGCGTACACGTTCGACGGTCCGATGGGCGAGATCGTGATTGAAGGCGAGATCCCGGCCGAGTATGCCGACCAGGCCAAGAAGTGGCGCGAGACGCTTGTGGAGAAAGTCGCCGAAACCGACGATGCGCTTACCGAGAAGTTCCTCGGTGGCGAGGAGATTTCCGTCGGTGAACTCAAGGCGGCGATCCGCCGTGCGGTGCTTACGACTCGGCTCGTCCCGGTCTATACCGGCACGGCACTTCGCAACAAGGGCGTCCAGCTCGTGCTCGACGCGGTCGTCGATTTCCTTCCGTCTCCGATAGATGTCCCGCCGATGGTTGGCGAGGATGTGAAGACCGGTGCGGAGCTGATCCGCAAGCCGAGCGATGCGGAGCCATTCTCGGCGCTCGCATTCAAAATCGCGACCGATCCCTTTATCGGCCAGTTGACTTTCTTCCGTGTGTATTCCGGTTCACTCAAGACCGGGAGCTATGTGCTCAATGCTTCCAAAGGGGAGCGTGAGCGCGTCGGCCGTATCGTCCGCATGCACTCGTCCCACCGTGAGGAAATCGAGGATATTTTCACGGGTGACATCGGTGCGCTCGTCGGTATGAAAGCGACCACGACCGGTGATACGCTCTGCGACATCGATCATCCGGTACTGCTCGAGTCGATTACGTTCCCCGAGCCGGTCATCGACATCGCTATCGAGCCCAAGACCAAGGCCGACCAGGAGAAGATGGGTATCGCACTCAAAAAGCTCGCCGAGGAGGACCCGACCTTCCGCGTCCACACCGACGAGGAGAGTGGACAGACCATTCTTTCCGGCATGGGCGAACTGCACCTCGATATCATCGTCGACCGCATGAAGCGTGAATTCAAGGTCGAAGTGAACGTCGGTCGTCCGCAGGTGGCGTATCGTGAGACGATCCGTCAGACCGCGCAGGCCGAAGGCAAATACATCCGACAGTCCGGTGGTCGTGGCCAGTACGGCCATTGTTGGCTCCGTGTTGAGCCGCTCGAGACCGGCAAGGGTTACGAGTTCGAGGACGAGATCAAGGGTGGCGTCATCCCGGGCGAGTTCATCAAACCGATCAATCGAGGCGCATTCGAGGCCTCGCAGTCAGGCGTACTCGCCGGGTATCCGATGGTTGATGTGAAAGTGGTCGTTTACGACGGATCCTTCCACGATGTCGACTCCTCGGAAGCGGCGTTCAAAATCGCGGGATCCATGGCATTCAAGGAAGCGACACGACGCGCCAAGCCGGTCATCCTCGAACCGATCATGAACGTCATCGTTATCACGCCGGAAGCCTTCATGGGCGACATCGTGGGCGATGTGAACGCCAAGCGAGGCATCATCAAGGAGATGACCGACCGCGGTGAAGGAAATGCACGGGTCAAGGAAATCCATGCCGATGTCCCGCTCGCGTCCATGTTCGGGTATGCGACCCAGCTCCGTTCCATGTCACAGGGACGATCGAATTATTCGATGGAATTCGGCCATTATGCCGAGGTTCCGACGAATATCGCGACCGATATTATCGGGAATCGCCAAGGAGAAGTGGCCAAGCGGGCGGAGTAGGTTTCATCGGTGCTGTTTCATCGGTGCTTGACAGGGGAAAATAATATTGGTACGATGTTTACCGATGTCCTCTTCCGGGCGTAAACGGCCGGAGAAGACGGTTTTCGTAGTAGTAAAAAAATAACTCATTTTTTTCGGATCGCCCGGCAGAGTCAAAAGGCACTTTTCCGGCGCAGTCCCAACATTCGTATGGCAGCAGAGCAGTTTCAGCGGACCAAGCCGCATGTCAATGTCGGAACCATCGGCCATGTCGACCACGGAAAGACCACCCTCACGGCGGCTATTTTGAACGTGTTGTCGCTCAAGGGTTTCGCCAAGAAGAAGAATATCGATGATATCGACAAGGCACCGGAGGAGAAGGAACGTGGTATCACCATTGCGACCGCTCACTGCGAATATGAGTCGGATGCCCGTCACTACGCGCATGTCGACTGCCCGGGACACGCCGACTATATCAAGAACATGATTACGGGTGCCGCCCAGATGGACGGTGCGATCCTCGTAGTTGCCGCGACCGACGGCCCGATGCCGCAGACCCGCGAACACATCCTCCTCGCCCGCCAAGTCGGCGTGCCGGAAATCGTCGTGTTCCTCAACAAGGTAGACATGGTGGATGATCCGGAACTCATCGACCTCGTCGAGGCGGAAGTTCGCGAGCTCCTCACGAAGTACGAGTTCGACGGCGACAATGCGGCGGTCATCCGCGGATCGGCTCTCAAGGCCCTTGAGGCAACCGATATCAACAGCGAGGCGGCCAAGCCGGTCCTCGACCTGATTGCGGCACTCGATGCCAAGATCCCGGAACCGGTCCGTGATATCGACAAGCCGTTCCTCATGCCGATTGAAGACATCTTCTCGATTGAGGGACGTGGCACCGTCGTCACCGGACGCATCGAGCGCGGTACGGTCAATATCAACGAGGAAGTCGAGATCGTCGGCCTCAAAGACACGGCCAAGACCGTCGTCACCGGTGTCGAGATGTTTAATAAGCAACTCGATCGCGGTCAGGCCGGAGACAATGCCGGACTCCTTATCCGCGGTATCAAGAAGGAAGACGTGGAGCGCGGACAGGTCCTCGCGAAGCCGGGTTCCATTAAGCCGCATACCGAGTTCGAAGGACAGATCTATATCCTTACCAAGGAGGAAGGCGGACGACATACACCGTTCTTCAAGGGTTACAAGCCGCAGTTCTACATCCGCACCACGGACGTGACCGGCGAAGTGGAGCTTCCGGAGGGAACCGAGATGGTCATGCCGGGTGACACTGTCAACCTCAAGATCAAGCTCATCGCCCCGGTGGCCATGGAAGAGGGGATGCGCTTCGCGATCCGCGAAGGTGGCCGGACGGTCGGCGCCGGAGCGACGACGAAGATCATCAAGTAGTCTTTCCGATTCAAGGAATCAATCGGGCGGAAACGGTTCCGCCCGCCACCATTCCCTGAATGTCCCGAAGTAAATTCCCAGCATTACGGCAATGGCAAAAGCAAAGAAAACGACAGTCGAGACGGAAGCGCGGATGCGCGTGAAGATCAAGGCGTACGATCACAAGGTCATCGACCAGTCGGCGCGCAAGATCGTCGAGACGGCGGAGCGCAGTGGTGCGACCGTGGTCGGACCGGTACCGCTTCCGACGGAGATTCACAAGGTGACGGTGAACCGATCGACGTTCGTGCACAAGAACTCGCGCGATCAGTACGAGATGCGCGTGCACAAGCGACTCATCGACATCGTGAACCCGACCTCGAAGACCATCGACCTCATGACGAATCTCGACTTGCCGACCGGAGTCGATGTGGAAATAAAAATGTAGTCGGAATGGTAGGTTTTGAACAATACGATACTCGTTAAAGTCTAGCACCTGCTTTTGTCTTCTCTTGTGAGAACGCAAAAGCAGGTGCTAGATACTCAACGGGCCAGGCCTTAAGGAAGCGTTTGGCTGTGTGCGGACGACTTTTTGTTTTACCAGAGAAAACGGTATGAAATTCATCCTCGGAAAAAAACTCGGCATGACGTCCCTTCACGAAGGACTTTCTTCCGAGAATGTCACGTTGATTTCCTGCACCGGCAATACGGTCACGCAGGTCCGCACCGTTGAAAGCGACGGATATGCCGCGGTTCAGGTGGAAACGGCCAAGACGTCACGTCGCACTGTCCGCAAGGAATTCCGTCCCGCCTTTACTGCCAAGGGCAAGGACGAAGAGAGCGCGACGGCGATCCTCGGCGAGGTGAAGGTGGGAGACGAACTCACTGTCTCGTCGTTTGAAATCGGTGATATCGTCGACGTGTCGGGTGTGACCAAAGCGAAAGGATTTCAGGGCGTCGTGAAGCGACATGGATTCGGCGGAGCGCCGGCAAGCCATGGCCGCAAGCACGATATGCGCAAGCCGGGATCTATCGGTGCGACGTTTCCAGAGCATGTGGTGAAGGGACGCCGGATGGCCGGTCGGATGGGTGGCGAGAACTTCACGGTGCGTGGACTCAAAGTCGTGCTGGTGGACGCAGAAAAAAATCTGATCGCGGTACGCGGCGCGGTGCCGGGCAACAATGGTGGCATCGTCGGGATCCGCAGTCTCGGCAAGGCATAGTCGACAGAAGACATTCCAGAATATCACAGGAAAGAATTTTATGATCAAGGCTCCGCTCTACGACACGAAAGGAAAAAAGACCGGCGAGATCGAACTCCCGGAGGCGGTGTTCGACGTGCCGAGCAATGACACGCTCCTCCATCAGGTGTACGTGGCGATTTCCGCAAACCTCCGTTCGCCGATCGCCCATACCAAGGATCGCGCCGAGCGCGCCGGTTCCGGCAAGAAACCGTGGCGTCAGAAGGGAACGGGACGTGCGCGTATCGGACAGGTCCGCGCCCCGCATTGGCGCAAAGGAGGTATCGTGTTCGGTCCGACGAAGGATCGGAATTTCTCCAAGGAGGCGAACAAGAAGATGCGTCAGAAGGCGCTTCGTATCGCCCTTTCGGAAAAACTCCGTGGCGACAAGGTCCGGTTCGTGGACACATTCGCATTCGATGGCCGCAAGACGAAGTCATTCTCGGCCCTGTTGTCCGGCCTCGGTATCGTGTCCGGGAAACGCACACTCGTCGGATTCGCACGCGAAGAGCGCGACACCGAACGCATGAGTCGCAATCTCGATCGAGTCGAGAACGTGCTCTCTGAGAACATGAGCGTGTATGACTTGCTCCAAAACGAATACCTCGTGATTACCAAACAGTCGGTCGCGATGTTCTCGGAGCGGTTCTCTGGCGAGGAGACGAAAGAAACAGTTGCGAAGCACTAGGGAAACCACTATGGCACTCATCAAGAAAGACGTGAAGAAGAAAACAGTGAAGCGTGAAACTCCGAAAGGCGGGGATTCGCTTCAGGGACAGTCGCTCGCGGAACGAGTGCTGTTGTCCGCACGTATGACCGAAAAGGCGTATGTGCTCAATACTCTTCGCCAGTATGTGTTCCGGGTTGCGAAGACCGCCACTAAAGACGAAGTACGTCGGGCGCTCGGAGCCGCATACGGCGTGCATGCCGGGAAGATCCGGATGATCAACATCGCCCCGAAGAAACGTACGTTCGGTGGGAAGGTCGGAAAGACCGCCGGTATGAAGAAAGCGATTGTGACGCTTCCGGAGGGTGAAGAGATCGTCTTGTTCAAGGGAGCCTAGCATACGAATACCTAGTAGCAACGAATATGGCCATCAGGATCTACAAAAAGAACAATGCGGGACGCCGTTTCATGACTATCGTGAAGCCGGACCAGGTTACCGTGGGAGCGAAGTCCGAGAAGTCTCTTCTCATGCCGATCAAGCAGCTCGCGGGACGCAGTAATGGCAAGATTTCCGTGCGTCACCAGGGTGGTGGTCACAAGCGTGCGTATCGTCTGATCGATTTCCGTCAGGACAAACATGGTATCCCGGCGAAAATCGCCCAGATCGAGCGAGATCCGAACCGCTCGGCGCTCATCGCGCTCCTCAATTATGCGGACGGCGAGAAACGCTACATATTGGCCACATCCGGCATGAAGGTTGGACAGTCGGTCATGTCGGGACCGGAAGCGCTCGTCGCGGAAGGAAACCGGCTTCGTATCAATGACATCCCGGCAGGAACGGTTATCTGCAATATCGAACTGAAGATCGGTCGCGGAGGACAAATCGTCCGAAGTGCCGGTACGAGCGCAACCCTCATGGCGCTCGAAGGCGGAATGGCGCAGGTGAAGCTTACCTCGGGTGAGGTGCGCCTGGTGTCCAAGGAATGTTATGCGACGATCGGTCAGGTGAGCAACTTCGAACACAGCGCGGAGCGGATCGGCAAGGCGGGACGCAACCGATGGAAGGGTATCCGCCCGACGGTTCGCGGAACGGTCATGAACCCGGTCGACCATCCGCACGGCGGAGGCGAAGGCCGTCAGCCGATCGGTCTCAAGGGGCCGAAGACGCCGTGGGGCAAGCCGGCCTTGGGCAAGAAGACTCGCAAGCGCAAGAATGCCAGCAACAAGTACATCGTGAAGCGACGGGCGAAGAAGTAATCTGCCATGAACTGACAACCGACAACTGACAAAGAGTAACTCACAACTGACAACAGGAAACAGGGATGAAGAGTTGCTTGAGAGCGTAGTGAAAGTTGTATGTTGTAGGTGGTAAGTCGTAAGTAAGAATGATATGTCTCGAAGTCTCAAAAAAGGACCATACGTCGACCCGAGAGTCCTCAAAAAGCTCGAAGGGAAGAAGCTCGGCGACAAGACCGTGATCAAGACATGGTCCCGCGCCTGCTCGATTTCCCCGGAAATGGTCGGATTCACCTTCGGCGTCCACAACGGCAAGGATTTCATCCCGGTGTTTGCGACGGAGGAGATGGTCGGACACAAGCTCGGGGAGTTCTCTCCGACGAGGAAGTTCCAGCGGCACGGTGGCAAGATCCAGAAGGAAATGGATTCGGCCTCGAAGCAGCGCGAACTCGATGCGAACAAGGCGGCCAAGGCAGCACCGGCCGGAGGCGGAAAGAAGAAATAATCCGAGGTGATTCGAAACTGAGTACACGGCTATGCAGGTATCAGCAAAACTCAACAATTTGAAGATTGCCCCCCGGAAGGTCCGGCTCGTGGCGCATGTGATCAAGGGGATGTCCGCGGATGCGGCACTCACCGAGCTTTCGAAGCAGGTGAAACGCTCTTCGGAACCCATGAGCAAGCTCCTCCGGAGTGCGATCGCGAATGCCGAACACAATTTCGGACTCGATTCATCGAATCTCTTTGTCAGCTCGGTACTCGTGGGCGATGGTAAGCGCCTCAAGCGCTGGCAACCCCGCGCCTTTGGTCGGGCCAATCAGATCCTGCACCGGCTGTCCAATATCACGCTCGTCGTCGAGGAGCGGATCGAAGGACTGAATCGCAAGGAGACGCGCACGACCGAGGTTGTCGCCAAGAAGAAGGCTGAGCCGAAGGAAGTGAAGGCCACCTCCGTCAAGGACGAGAAGAAAGAGACGAAGAAGGACGTCGCCGTGAAGCAGGAAATGAAGGAGCGCAAGAACGCCGTCAAACGGGTTTATCAGAGGAAATCGATCTAACACACTCGCTATGGGACAGAAGATTCACCCAATCGGATTTCGGCTCGGAGTGACCGCGGGATGGAAATCCCGATGGTTCTCGTCGAGAAATTTTCAGAAGACGCTCCGCGAGGACGTCGAGATCCGTGAGTTCATCACGAAGAAGTGGAAGGCTGCCGGCATCGCCGACGTGCACATCGAACGATCCGCGAACACGCTTCGGATTATCATCCATACGTCGCGACCCGGCGTGCTTATCGGTCGGGGTGGTACGGGTGTCGAGGATCTGAACCGTGTCATGAAGGCCCGATTCTTCCGTGGACGCAAGGTAGACCTCAAGATCGACATCCTCGAGATCAAGTCACCGGACGAGAACGCATCGCTCGTGGCCCAGTCGGTCGCCGAACAGCTCGAGAAGCGTATGCCGTTCCGCCGGGTGCTCAAGGGGACCATCGAGAACGTGATGAAACAACGCGATGTGAAAGGAGCGAAGATCGAAATTTCCGGACGACTCGGGGGCGCCGAGATGTCACGCCGGGAATGGACCTCCAAGGGAGAAATCCCGCTTCACACACTTCGCGCCGATATCGACTTCTCGAAAGCGGAAGCGAGGACGACCTATGGGGCGATCGGTGTGAAGGTCTGGATCAATAAGGGCGAGAAGTTCGAGGAACGCGAGAAGAAACAGGAAGCCGGAGTGTAATGGTCCGGTCCGCTAAAGAAGAATGAAGACAACCGTATGCTGCTCATGCCACGGAAAGTAAAACACAGGAAGACCCATCGAGGCGGATGGCCGAAAGGCCCGACCGATAAGGGTGCCCGCGTCAGCTTTGGAAGCTTCGGCCTCAAAGCGATGGAGACGGGACTTATCTCCGCACGACAGATCGAGGCGGCACGTCGTGCCATCACCCGGCATATCCTGCGCGGTGGCAAGGTCTGGATCCGCATTTTCCCCGACAAGCCGATTACCAAGAAGGGTGAACAGACCCCGATGGGTAAGGGAAAAGGAAGTGTCGACCATTATGTGGCGAAGGTACAGGCCGGTAAGGTGCTCTTCGAGCTCGATGGGGTGTCTCGCGAGGCGGCAGCGGAGGCGATGCGGCTCGCGGCACACAAATTATCGGTAAAGACGAAGTTCGTCGACCGGCACGGAACCGAATAAGCGAATCGTATGAAGATCAAAGAACTCCGCGAGAAAAGCAACAATGAACGCGAGAAGCTCCTCCTTGAGCTCCGAAAGAAGGTGCGGGAACTCCGGTTCTCGGTCGCCGGGAAGGAAACGAGGAATCATCGCGAATATCGGGTCGCGAAGAAGGATGTCGCACGAGCGCTCACGCTCGGACGCGAAGAGGAATTAAACGCATAGCGCTATGGCAACCACGAAGCAGACAACCGAAAAAGCGATTTCGAAGGCACCAACCCTCTCCGGGATCGTGACGAGCGCCAAGACCGAGAAGACGATTACCGTCGAGGTGAAGACGCTGAAGGTCAGCCCGAAGTACGGGAAACGGTACCGGTCTTCGAAGAAATACCTCGTGCACGTGCCGGAAGGTTCGTCGTACGCGGAGGGTGATGCGGTTTCGATCCGCGAATGTCGGCCGGTCAGCCGTCGGAAACGGCACATCGTGGTCACGGGGACGAAGTAAGCCAAGAAGACTGGAGAAGCACACATATGATACAGGCAGAAACATGGTTGAGAGTGGCAGATAATTCCGGCGCGAAAATGATCGAGTGCTTCAAGGTGCTCGGTGGTTCGAGACGGCGGTATGCCGCCATCGGCGATATCGTGGTTGCTTCGGTCAAGTCGGCCGAACCGCGTGGCGCGGTGAAAAAGGGTGACAAGGTACGGGCCGTGATCGTCCGGCAGGCGCGCGAGTATCGTCGCAAGGATAATTCCTATATCCGGTTCGACGAGAATGCCGCGGTGATCCTCGATGCCAACGGTGTCGATCCCAAGGGAACGCGTATCTTCGGTCCGGTGGCGCGCGAGCTCCGGGAGAAGGGATTCCCGAAGATCGTCTCGCTCGCGCAGGAAGTGCTCTAGCTAACCAGTAAACTGACAACTGACAACTGACAACTCTTCGCAAGCGGTACGGCAGGCTTGTTGCGGGTTGTAGGTTGTGAGTTGTGAGTCGAAAGAGATTATGAAACTCAAGAAGGGAGACGAAATCGAAGTGATCGCCGGAAAGGACCGCGGAAAGCGCGGGAAGATTACGGTTGTCCTTGCAAAAGAGGACAAGGTGATCGTGGACGGCGTGAACATCATGAAAAAGCATCTCAAGGCCGGGCGCGACGGGAGCGCTGGCGAGCGGATCGAGAAGTCATTCCCGGTGCATGTCTCGAACGTGATGCTGGTTTGTCCGCACACCGGCAAGCCGACTCGTGTGGGCTATGCACTCGAGGGAGGAGAGAAGGTTCGTGTCAGCCGGCGCTCCGGCAAGTCTATCTAACGCGTGATTATCCGAACAACCGAGAGAGTATGAACCAGCCGATCATGAAAACGAAATATCAGGACATCCTGCCCGAGCTTGGAAAAGCGCTCGGCACGAAGAACGCGTTCGCGCTCCCGCGCGTCATGAAGGTGACGGTGAACGTCGGTATCGGGAAGTTCCAGAAGGAACAGGCCAGAGTCGACGAGATCCTCGCCGCACTCACGGCCATCACCGGTCAGAAACCGGTCCTCGCGAAGGCTCGCAAGGCTATCGCCGGATTCAAGATCCGCGAAGGACTCGAGGTCGGAACCCGGGTGACGCTCCGCGGTCGGCGCATGTGGCAGTTCCTCGACCGGTTCCTCTATGCGACCCTTCCCCGTACCCGGGACTTCCAGGGTATCCCGCTCTCGTCGGTGGACGCTTCCGGAAACTGCAATATCGGACTCCGCGAACACATGATCTTCCCGGAAGTCATTCCCGAAAAAGTACAGACCGTCTTCGGACTCCAGATCACCGTGACGACGACAGCAAAAGATCGGGAAAGCGGATTGGAACTCTTCCGCAAGCTCGGGTTCCCGTTCCGGACGGAAGAAGCATAAATAAGTGTTCCGATAATACATCTCTTATGGCGAAGACTTCAGTAATAGCGAGGGCGAACAAGCATCCGAAATTCTCCACACGCATCGTGAGGCGCTGTTGGAAGTGTGGTCGGAAGCATGGATACCTCCGCCGATACGATCTCTGTCGGATCTGTTTCCGGGAACTCGCATCGAAAGGGGAGATCCCAGGAGTGCGGAAGTCGTCGTGGTAAGAAAGAAAGCTTCGTGAGCTTCGAACGCTTCCCAAGCTTCCAATAAAAGGAAGCCTGTGGAGCAATAAAAAGCTCAAGAAGCGAAAGAAGCTAATGAAGCTAATGAAGCTAAGGTTATGTTAGACCCAATCGCAGACATGCTCACCAGGATTCGGAACGCCCAGCGCGCCGGTCACAAGACCGTCATCGTGCCCGCTTCGAAACTGAAATTCGCCATCGCGCAGACACTTCTGTCGCGCGGGTTCATCGAGGGTGTCGAGAAGCATACCGATGAGACCGGCAAGAAGGAATCATTCGAGATCGCACTCAAGTATATCGAGCGGTCCATGCTTCGTCGTGATCCGGCCATCCTCGGTATCCGTCGCATCAGCAAGGAAGGATGTCGGGTGTATGCGAAAAAAGGCGAGATCCGCAAAGTGAAGAACGGGTACGGACTTGCGATCATCTCGACCTCGAAGGGTGTGATGAGCGGTGAGGAAGCGCATGCCAAGGGGCTCGGTGGCGAGTATATCTGCGAGGTCTGGTAAGGAACGCGGTCGAAAGTCAATACAGTCGAAAGTCACGAGAATCGATATGTTCGGAATCAAACGGAGTGACTGAAAAGCTAATGAAGCTAATGAAGCTAGTACTATGAGTCGAATAGGAAAAAAACCAGTCGTCGTGCCACAGGGTGTCGAAGCATCCATGAAGGCGAATATCCTGACCGTGAAGGGTCCGAAAGGGGAACTTTCGTTCACGCATCATGTCGATGTCGCGATCGCTGTCGCTGATGGAGCAATCACCGTCACGAAGAAGGGTGAATCGAAACGCGCCGGCGCACTCTGGGGGACCACTACCAAAATGGCCAGCAACATGGTTGAGGGTGTCATGAAGGGCTTCCAGGAGCAGCTCGAGCTCAACGGTGTCGGATTCCGTATGGCGGTTGCCGGCAAGAAAATCAACCTTGCGCTCGGGTTCTCTCATCCGGTCGAGATGGTCATTCCCGAGGGTCTCGAGGCCAAGATCGAGGGGAACGTCCTTACGATTTCCGGCATCGACAAACAGTCCGTGGGGCAGTTCGCCGCGATAATCCGTCGCCTGAAGCCAGTGGAGCCGTACAAGGGAAAAGGGTTCAAGTATGTCGGAGAAATCGTCCGCAGAAAGGAAGGAAAGAAATCATCTTCCTAAGATATAGCAGTTTTCATACCCATATGCAGAAGCAGATATTGAGGAATCAGGAGCGAAAGAACCGGGCACGTCGCGTGCGCGCGAAGATTTCGGGTACCGCCGATCGACCGAGACTCTCCGTGTTCCGGAGCCTCCAGACCGTAACCGTGCAGGTTATCGACGATGTCACAAGCAAGACACTTGTCTCGCTTTCGATTCGCCATCTTGGGAAGGATGCAAAAAATACCGTCGCGGGAGCGACACTTCTCGGAAAGAAGGTCGGGGAGCAGTGTCTTGCCGCCGGAATCGAGACCATCGTATTCGATCGCGCCGGGTATCGCTATCATGGGAAGGTAAAGGCTGTAGCCGAAGCCGCCCGCGAGGCCGGACTTCGTTTCTAAACTCTTTTTTGCAATAGTATGGCCATGAAATCACAATCGAAAATGAAGCGCGGTGGCGGTCGTCGCGAGAAGCCTGAGTACGATCAGAAGCTTCTGGCACTCGCTCGCGTGACCCGCGTGGTCAAGGGCGGTCGCCGGTTCCGGTTCCGCGCGACATTGGTCATCGGGAACCGCAAGGGCAAGGTCGGTGTCGGTGTCGCCAAGGGGAACGACGTTTCGGACGCCATCCAAAAGGCCTTCAACGATGCCAAGAAGAACATCGTCTCGATCTCGCTTGTGAACGGAACCATCGCACACGACGTGTATGCGAAGGAAGGGAGCGCCAAGGTGCTCCTCAAACCGGGCAAGGAAGGTCGTGGACTCATCGCTGGCGGAGCGGTCCGTGCGGTGTCCGACCTGCTCGGGGTGAAGGATATCGTGTCCAAGTCGCTCGGCTCCTCGAATGCACTCAATCTGTCCCGTGCTACCGTCCGAGCGTTCAGCCAACTCCAGAACGTGACCCCGTCCGAACCGAAAGAAGTCCCGGCACCGGCAATCGCAAAGACCGAAGCCGTGAAGACGGAATCGAATAAGTAAGCCTGAACCGTATGCAGATCCATTCATTATCCGTCGAAAAGAAACCCGGTCGCAAGCGCGTCGGTCGCGGTGGAAACCGTGGCAAGACCGCCGGTCGCGGAACCAAGGGTCAGAAGTCGCGCTCAGGCGCTTCCGTCGACCCCCTGTTCGAAGGTGGCCGTTCCACGCTCATCGACCGTCTGAAGAAACTGAAGGGATTCAAATCGCCGAATCCCAAGCGAACGACCTTGACCCTCGCCTTCCTCGAACATCATTTCTCGGTCGGCGATGAAGTGAGTCGCGAGACGCTTCTTGCAAAGAAACTCTTCTCACCGAAGAAGGTGACCGGCGGGTTCAAGGTTGTCTCTTCCGGTGAACTTACCAAGGCACTCTCCTTCGATTCCCGGATCCGTTTTTCCGACACCGCGCTTGAGGCCGTGAAGAAGGCTGGTGGGACCATCAAAGAGGCCTAGTTCAAAAAAATTCAGTGGCAGCCGACAAGGGGCCAGGACTCCCGATGGAGGCCTGGCCTCCATTGCTCCCGGAAACATCGGATTTTGGCATAAAACCGTCTTTCTTGGTATAGTGGAGGGGTATAATATCGAAATAACTTGATGTGTTGTATATCGCTACCAGAGGCGTTCGCCCCGCGAATGCCGGGGCGAACGCCCAACCGGCAAACAGAAGATTAACTTAATTTGGTATAAACCTTTTCTTACCGTCATGTTGCGTGCTCTCAAACAAGCGTTCGTCATTCCCGATCTCCGGGAGAAAATACTTTTCATTCTCGGCGTTTTGGTCGTGTACCGGTTTGCCGCGAACATCCCGATGCCCGGAGTGAATATGACCGTGCTTTCGAACCTCTTCGATCAGAACAGCATGCTCGGCCTGTTGAACGCCTTTTCCGGCGGCGGTCTCAAGGGTGTGTCCGTCGTGATTCTCGGTGTGGCGCCGTATATCTCCGCGTCCATCATCATGCAGCTTCTGACCATGGCCGTCCCGGCACTCGAGCGGATCCAGAAGGAAGAAGGCGAGGCGGGGCGACGGAAGTTCACCATGTGGACGAGGTGGATCACATTGCCACTCGCGGCTGTCCAGGCATTCGGTATGATCACCCTTCTCAAATCGCAGGGGGTGATCGTCATCTCGTCGGTCGCCACACTGTCGGCGATGATCGTGACGGCGGTCGCGGGAACCGTTTTTCTTATGTGGCTCGGCGAACTGATCACCGAGCAGGGACTCGGAAACGGCGTGTCTATGATGATCTTCGCCGGTATCATCGCCGGACTGCCGACGTCTACCGCGCGATTTTTGTCGACCTGGGATTCGACGCAGATTTTCGCCTACCTCCTCTTTCTCGCGGTGGGCCTCGTGACCATCGCCGGAGTCGTGTTCGTGAACGACGGTCAGCGAGTCATCCCGGTCTCGTATGCCAAACGGATGCGAGGCGCACGCGTCTATGGCGGAGCATCCACGCACCTCCCACTACGGGTGAACCAGGCCGGTGTCATCCCGATCATCTTCTCGGTGTCGATCATCCTCATCCCGAAGATGGTGGCGAGCTATCTCGCTTCGTCCGCATCCGGGACCATCGCCGATATCGCGATCGCGGTGAATTCGTTTCTCAATGACCAGTGGATCTACGCCGGGCTCTACTTCTTGCTCGTTGTCGTCTTCACATACTTCTACACGGCCGTCGTGTTCGACCCGTTCAAGATCGCCGAGAACCTCCAGAAGCAGGGCGGATTCGTGCCCGGCATCCGCCCGGGTACGGCGACTGCCGAGTATCTCGGTCGCGTCATCAATCGCATCACGCTCGGTGGGGCGATCTTTCTCGGTATCATCGCGGTCTTGCCGTCGATCATTCAGAACGTGACGAATATTCAGTCGCTTTCTCTCGGCGGTGTCTCGATCCTCATCGTCGTCTCCGTCGTGCTCGAGCTTATGAAGCATGTCGAGGGACAGCTCTCGATGCGGAGCTACGAAGGGTTTTAAATTGAGTCAAAAGTCCATAAAGTGATAGACTCCAGATCCCATGCCTACATCCTTCTCGGGCCACCGGGGAGCGGAAAGAGCACGCAGGCCGATCTGTTCGGTCGCGAGTTCGGGGTGGCTCATATCGATATCGGAGCGTCGCTTCGGGCTGCGGCGGGAGAACGGACGATGTTCGGGGACGTGTTGTCGGAGATTATCAATACGCGCCGTGAGCTGGTTCCCGACAATATCATCCGGTCCATACTCGAGAACGAGTTGCGAAAGGTGGACCCGTCTCGTCCGGTGGTCATCGACGGAGCTCCCCGGTGCGAGCATCAGATCCATCTTGTACTGTCGGTAATCCACGATTCCGGTCGTGAGCTCCGCAAGGTGATCCTTATCGAGGTGTCCGAGGGAGAATCGATCGCGCGTATATCGAAGCGGTTTTCGTGCGAATCGTGCGGGCGAAAACTGATACTCTGGACAGATTTCCGATCGGTCGGCGACAAGTGTCCGTCGTGCGGTGGCGCCGTGACGCAACGTGTCGACGATACGGAGGCAGGTGTACGCGAACGGTACCGGGTATTCCTCGAGGAGACGCTCCCGGTCATCGCGCACTTTGAGACGCAGGGCGAATTGATCCGTGTATCGGGCGATCGGAGTGCGGAAGAAATCTTCGCTGAAATCATATCGGATCTGAAACGCGTATGAACGAATACATCAAGACGGACCTCGAGCTCGAGAATCTCCGGGAGTCGGGAGCCCGACTCGCCATGGTCATGGACGAGCTGTTGTCGTTTTCCATGCCCGGTATCTCGACCCTCGCCATCGGAGATCTGGCCGACGAACTCATCCGTAAACAAGGTGGCATCCCGGTTTTCAAGGGGTACGGTGCCGAGTGGGGGAAGCCGTTTCCGGCGGCAGTCTGCGTCTCACTCAATGACGAGGTGGTGCATGGGATCCCGTCTCCCGATCGAATTTTGAAGGAAGGGGACCTCTTGAAGCTCGATCTCGGTCTGATGTTTCAGGGTATGATTTCGGATATGGCCCGGACCAAGGCGATCGGTACGGTATCCGACGAGGCGACACGTCTTATGACGGCCACTCGCGAATCGCTTGATTGCGGTATCGCAAAAATCCGCTCGGGAGCGCGATTGTCGGACTATGCGGGTGCGGTAGAGAAACGGATACGTCAGGATGGTTTCTCGGTCATCCGTGACCTGGTGGGTCATGGCGTCGGTCGGGAACTGCATGAGGATCCGCAGATCCCGAATTATTTCGATGGCACCATCCCCGACTTCTCCTTTCGCAAGGGAATGACGGTCGCACTCGAGCCGATGGTGAACGTGGGCGGACACTCGATCCGGCTCGCCAAGGACGGATGGACGTATGTGACCCGCGATGGGAGCCTCTCCGCACACTTCGAGGATACGGTCATCGTGACCGAGCGCGGAACGGAAATCGTGACGAGACTACGATAGTCGTCGAAAGTCCATATACGACTAACAACTGACAACAAACCACGTACAACGACCGATAAAGCGTTGGTCGAGTCGGCAGAAAAGAGCAGTGCGAATATAACATTTCTTCGAATCTTTTCTTTCTGAAAAACCCGTTAACCCGTTGACTTGTTAACGGAACAACTGTCCCCGAACTTTACGGACTTTCAACTGTATAGACTGTTAGATGTATGTCTGAACTTTTCGGTAAAAATTTTCTCGGGTTGGATTGGGGCGAGTCCAAAATCGGGATCGCGTTCGCGGATGCGGAGACGCGGATGGCGTTTTCGGTATGCGTTTTGAAAAACGACAAGACGCTCTTTTCTGGCTTGGAAAAGCTGTTTTCCGAGCGCGAAATCGGCACGGTCGTGATCGGCGTGGCGTCGCATGTGAATCGTCAGGAAGTGATCTCGGGTGGCGAAAAACTGGGAAGTGAGATAGTCAAAAAATATCCCTCGATACATGTAAAATATTTTGACGAGATGTTTACGACGAAGATGGCCTCGGCAAACCTGAAAGAACACGGGATTAAGAATCTTGCCCGCTTTGACGATCAGGAATCCGCTCGCATCATCTTGCAGGAATGGTTGGACGGGAATCAGATAACAGATAACATAGAACAAGGAGTGGGGAACAGGGGAGATGAACGGAGAATTAATTTTGCGTCTCATCCAATCCGTCCTAAGAGCCTATCCCAATAGGAACATACCTACTGCGCCTACGATCTTCGGCGTAAACGCGTGTACCCCTTGTCGCCTTATCTACAGATAGGGCTCCGCGGGTTACCTGCCTTTCCGCTCGAAGCTCATACGGCTCGTGACGGAGACCCTAACGGATAGGCTCTAAGCAAAAAGGCCGAGCCAAGATCTGGTTGGCCAAAGTCGGGTACAGCTCCCCTTCCCGAAGGGATCCCGTTGGGGCAGGCAGAGGAGTAGGAAGAGGATGCACCAACAATTTTGAGTATCATCTACCTCTGTCAGAACCATGTATTGTGCATGATTCAAAAAAAGAGATGAAGATTCAACTAGTATCACTCTTTTAAAATATTTGCAACCGGCTATTCATTTAAGGCACTGGTTCCCGATTGGGTTGTTTTCTTAAAGATATTTTACTCGACATATTCTTAAAAATGATATGTTGACTTCGACCGATCAAGCACAAATCCCTCCCCTCGACACAGTCGTTCGCGAACGACGTGCCTCGAAGACTCGGTACTCCCTTTTCGAAAGGGAGATATCGATTACAGTACAAGCGAAGAAAGATATGTCTCCCCCTTTCGGGAAGGGGGAGCGAGGGGGATTTGTGACTGCGGATTGAGCATTTTTACTTTATAATAAATAAAACGTCGATTTTGTGCTTATCTTAGCACCAGAGAGGGAATCTCAGCCACCTAATCGGGAACCAGTGCCTCATTTAAAAGTTTTCCGGCTATGGTATGATAGCTGGATGATTGGACGGTGAAATTTTCCCGGAGCCTTTTATTAGTCGGATGTATATGTTTGTATATATCGATGAATCCGGAATACATAAACCGTTCGGACATTCTTCGTTTGCACTGGTTTTCGTTTCTGTGAAGAAGTCTGATGGCTTTGACCGGAGGATTCTTCAAATCGAGGAAGAGATCGGATCGGATCGGGACGGTTTCATTGGGCGAGTACGGATTGGAAAAAACGGGAGCAGTTTTTCGAACGTATTCTTGACCTGGATTGGAATGCCAAAGTCGGTATCGTTGAAAATCCGATTAACCCTGATGAAGAACTGGAACGGATGATTTCCAACCTTCTTACCGAAACGAAATTAACAACGATATTCATCGATGGGAAGAAATCAAGGCGGTACGAGCGTCGGATGAAAAAAGTGCTTCGCGATAAGGGGATCTCGACGAAAAAATTAAAGACAGTGAATGACGAGGGATATGCGGGAATACGGGTCGCTGATGCGTTGGCGGGTCTCTTTCGGGCGTATCATGATGATAAAAGCCGTGCGATGGTAGGGAAATGGTATGTACGGATTCGGAAGAAGAAAAAGATACTCGTGTTGCAATAAAGGTAAAACAAAACCCCGGCTTGCGCCGAGGTCAGGAGACCCGCTAGTCTGATGAAGGACTTTCCCGAGGGATTTGTCACGGGTTCCTCGTTGTAAATCTAGTATGTCTTCTTTTACATACCTTGTCAAGTGGCTTGGTTTTTACTTTATTTTTTGCTTTAGTAAAGGGAATATATTAAGACCCTAACGGATAGGCTCTAAGAGCCTATCCGTTAGGGTCTCCGTCACGAGCTGTACGATCTTCGAGCGGAAAGGCGGGTAACCAGCGGAGCCCTATCTGTAGATAAGGCGACAAAGGGGACGCGCGTTTACGCCGGAGATCGTAGGCGCAGTAGGTATGTTCCTAATGGATAGGCTCTTAGTTTACAGCCAAGAAAAAACTGGATTACGTCATGTGTGTCCAATTAAACTAAAATCAGAAATCTTAATACTTTATATAAGCCATAAGTTTACTCAGTTTTCGGCACTGGTTCCCGATTAGGTGGCTGAGATTCCCTCTCTGGTGCTAAGATAAGCACAAAATCGACGTTTTATTTATTATAAAGTAAAAATGCTCAATCCGCAGTCACAAATCCCCCTCGCTCCCCCT
>Ga0209697_10000429_pt1 | contig 68795 bp, 53 predicted proteins | sample AliMusrvi5mmetaG_FD_184115 | JGI IMG/M metagenome (GOLD analysis project Ga0209697, IMG submission 184115) | Freshwater lake bacterial and archeal communities from Alinen Mustajarvi, Finland, to study Microbial Dark Matter (Phase II) - Alinen... | ecosystem: Environmental > Aquatic > Freshwater...
GCCGAAGCGTTTGCTGGTGGGTGTCGGAGAGTGAAGACATCCCCCAACTAAAACTTCCATAACCAGTCGCGAAACCAATTAATTAAGAGATGTTAACTTTTCTCGGTCTGTTCATGCGTAAGCCCTGGGGTGCAGACGGCCCAATTTGGCTCTTTTCGGATGTCAGCGTGACAGCCGTCGAGGCAGCATCCGAGTCGCCTTGCATCAAACGTTGTGTTCAGGCACAGCGCATGGCATTGCTGCGGCCCGTGTGTTACCCCGGCGTCCCGCCCCAAACCGCTGCTGCTCCGCTCCCATGAACAAGATCCTCGTTCTGTTTGATTCCGCCTCCGGCAACACCCGGCGCATGGCCGAGTTCGTGGCCGAAGGCGCCCGTACCATTGCCGATACCGAGGTACGCCTGCGGTCGGTGGACGAAGCGGCTGCCGACGACGTGCTGTGGTGCGACGGCATTGCCGTGGGCAGCCCCACCAACATGGGCATTCTGAGCTGGAAGATGAAACGCTTCTGGGATGAGACCATGATGAGTCATTGGAACCAGGTCGATGGCAAGATCGGCTGTGCCTTCTCAAGCGCCGGCGGCTGGGGCGGCGGCATGGAGCTCGCCTGCCAGTCCATCCTCACAGTGCTCATGAATTTTGGCTTCCTGGTCTTCGGCGTGACCGACTACGTCAGCCGCGGGCTGACGCTCCACTACGGCGCGGTGACCGCGAAAGACCCGCGCGATCAGGACAGCCAGGACGCCTGCCGCAAGCTGGGCCGTCGGCTGGCGGAATGGACGGCGGTACACTTCCATGGCCGAAACGACGAGCATCCGTCGTTGAAGATGAGCGAGCGATTGATGCCGTCTTAGCCGGAGTTGAGAGCCACTCCGGATAGAAAGTGGAAGCGGCATCCTGCCGCTTGTCTTCTCCTGATTTAAGCGGCGGGACGCCGCTTCCACTGCGTCCACTGCTTCCACTTCTCCCGAAATAGCACGCAACGAAATCATCCAGATCCGTGCGCTTCAGCGTGTTCTCCTTCAGGGTGAAGTGCAGGTTGGTGCGCAGATCGTAGATCCACAGCTTCTTCGTCCAGGGCTTTTCCTGGGCGGGCTTGCGCTCAAAAAACAGCACGTTTGCCTTCACGCCTTGGGCATAAAAGATGCCTGTGGGCAGGCGAAGCAGCGTGTGCACGTCCGCCTGCTTTAGCAGTTCGCGGCGAATCGTCTCACCCGCCCCGCCTTCAAACAGCACGTTGTCCGGCAGCACCACCGCCGCGCGCCCATGCATTTTCAGGATGGTGAAGATGTGCTGCAGAAAGTTGAGCTGCTTGTTGCTCGTGCTGGCCCAGAAGTCATCCCGGTTGATAACAAGGCTTTCCTTCGACTGCTCACCCGCGTCGTTCACAATCGTGACGCTGCTCTTCTTGCCGAAGGGCGGGTTCGCCAGCACCACCTCGTACTCGCCGTGCAGGAGCAGGTTCATCGCGCAGAGGCGCGTCACACTGTCCACCAGTTCGATGCCAAAGAAGGTGCCGCTCTTGAGCTGCTTCTTTTGGGCGCGATCCAGTTTGGGATTCTTGGCAATGAAGTCGTGCGCGGCCAGCAGGAAGCCGCCTGTGCCGCAGGCGGGATCACAAATGGTCTCGCCCGGCTGCGGGGCCACCACCTCCACCATCGCGGCAATGAGCGAGCGCGGGGTGAAGTACTGGCCTGCGCCGCCCTTCACGTCCTCCGCGTTCTTCTGCAACAGGCCCTCATAGGCATCGCCCTTCACATCGGCGGAAAGGCTGGACAACCGCTCCTTGTCGATCAGATCCACGATCAAGCGACGCAGCTTCGCCGGGTCCTGGCCATCGAAACTCTGCGGGTATCGGCGACTGGCTCTGTTCAACCAAAACTAGGGTGCCGAGACGCCAAGCGCCTCAAGAAGCCCACTGATCGTTTTCTTCCACGTGTATTCGTCCGCCATCTTATGTTTGAGGTTCTTTGCCGAGGTGAAGGCGTCTCGTCGATTATCGAGTATTCGGGTGACCGCTTCAGCCCAAGCTTTCGTGATTTCTGGATCGAGAGGCGTGAGAGCGTCTGGGCGCGTGGCGAGGATGCAGTTGCGCGAATCGTGCGGCAGAATCTCCGCGATACCACTCTGCTCCGAGACGAGGATGGGCACGCCTGCGCAGATTGCTTCCGCGGCGACCAAGCCAAATCCTTCCACGCAGGATGGCATTAGCAACAATGAAGCGCCTCGAAGGTCATTTTGAATCGCTTCAAGATCTTCCGAGTATTCACGCACAACCATCGGCAAGGGTCGACTCGCCTGAAGATTCACATCTTGTCGAAGCCTTTTGTTCAATTCATCTCCGGTTCCTGGCGGAGCACCGCGGACAACAAGTTTTGGCAACGCGAATGGCTTCCACGATTTCGTCATCGCCCCCATAGCCTGAGCGGCGAGATCCAGCCCTTGAGGTCACCGTCGCGCGCCAGCATCTCGCCACACTGCTGGTAAAGGGAAAATTGATTGTGCTCCGGCCGAATCTTCCCGATGCCCTCGCGCAGCAACTCAATCGCGCCCTTGAGGTCACCGTCGCGCGCCAGCATCTCGCCACACTGCTGGTAAAGGGAAGATTGACTGAACTCCGGCCGAATCTTCCCGATGCCCTCGCGCAGCAACTCAATCGCGCCCTTGAGGTCACCGTCGCGCGCCAGCATCTCTGCTGCTTTTTGATAGATTGCGAACGCATTCCCTGAAGACTGTATCCATCGCAATGCTTCTCTCCACACGGATCGCGCAGCCTCCAGGCCAGCATGCTCCCCCTCCAACTCAATTCGGATAAGCCACGTTTCGAATGGAGCTTGGGGACCCGTCGCACGACGAATGTGATCCAGCGCGGCCTTTCGATCACCCATGGCATTTCGCCTAAGCAGGCAACGAGCCAGATGAAATTCGAGAGCCTTGGCTCCCTGAGTTGCAAGTAGGACGGACAGCAAGGCTATGCGCTCGTCCAACTTTGCGGAGTTACTCGGAAACTCGTAGATGTTGATAGAGCGACGGATGAAGCTGGTGAAGCGCTCCGATAACTGTTCCAGTTCTGAGAGTCTTCCAGCCTGGTAGAGATGGTAGCGAAGTTCCGCAAACGAACCCGCCAAACGCTCGACATGGACAATCTGCTGCGCTCGAAAATGACGCGCGTGATAATTGGCCGCCAACGAATGTGCTTGAACCCACTCGTCGCGGTGTTCCTGCAAACGTTGTACACTTACTTCGCGCGCGATCGCATTGAGCGTGTGCCATCCGTATCGGTATTCCAGGAGCATTCTCCCTACCAGCGAATGAACGAGTTCGGCGGACGAAAAGCCTGTGCCTTTGAATTGTTCAAGGGCTTCTTTGCGGAATGGTTGTCGGTGAACGGAGAGCCAACGCAGGAATTTTGCAGTGTCTTTCTCGTCCTCGAGCCTCGGGAGAATGCGTCCAAGGAGGTCCATTTCCAGTTGAGCAACTAGCTCTTGCGAAACCTCAATATCGCGGAGATCCCACATTCCCGGAACCGTTGATATCAAGTCATCGAGTGTTTCGAATTCCAGGCATGTAACGAGAGTGTGAATAGCCCTTGGGTTGCAACCAAAACAGCGAACGATGTCAGCACGGCGATCAGGCTCCACTCTATCTGCCCGGTTTTGATGCTCTAGCAGTCGCGTGAGCAACTCGACGGCTTCGTCTTCCTCCAAAGGTGGTAGCCTAAGGCGAAAGCAGTTCTCCGACCACACGGCTCGCTCGGCGATCCGATTGCTCACAAGCAGAAGCTTTCCGGTTGCCGCACTATTACCTAGTTGTTGAATGACGCCTGCCAGCTTTGGGGGCGGCCGTGCCGCATCGTGTCCGAATGTGTGCTCGGCCTCGTCAATGATCACCAAGACACGATTGCGCCTGACGACTTCTCGCAGGGCGCCCGCGAAGTTTGCATCGGATCCTTTTTGCGTCTCTTTCGCGAGAGAATCTATTCCGACGCTTTCGAGAGCGATCGCGAGGTCCAGAAACAGGTCCTGTAAATCGTTATCGTCCGCAGACACGTCCACGCGAACCATCGGGATCTTGCAGCCCTCGGCCAGTTCACCTGCAAGAATGCTCTTACCGCAACCAGAGAATCCCTCCAGCAGCGCGACCGGTCGAGTTCCTGCCAACCAATCATCACGTAGTTCTGCAAGAACGCGAACTCTGGCTTTTCCGATAAGAGTTAAGAGCATATCAGGTGGTTTATAGTCGGATCCGATTGCGAAACACTTGGAATCGTCGCAAGGGTTTGTCATCCAGGCGTTCGGCGAGAATGGTAAGCGTCTTTTCACCGCTTTTTCCAAGGTCGCTAGCAAGCAGGATTGATTCGAGTTTCTCTATCGACTTTTTCTCCTGCAGGCGGGATTCGGTCTTGTCGCTCTCGCAAACGCCGACACCCACGGGCCTGCGGTTCACCAGCAGCAGGTAGTCGCAGCGACCCGACATCAACGGCACCTCGCGCAAGGCGACGCCGACGGAAGCGGAGGGATCGAAGGCCTTGTAATCCTGAACGGCCCAGCCGGAGGCACGGAGCATCTGGTCGATGTTCTGGCGGGCGAGTTGTTCGGGAGCTTCAGGCATGAAGGCTGTCGCGGACGCGGGCTTGGTTCGGGAATTTCCACTATGGAAGCCGTTGATGAGGATTAGGGCAAGGCTTTTGCGCCATGGAGAAGGCATGGCACAATGCTCATCACGCGGAGCGTGACGGCTACTTTTCTGCGGCCGGGCTCAAAGATCCGCATCCACCGACACTCCCTCGGCGCGAATGCCGGAGCGGATGATGCAGTTCTTCAACCGCGCCTCGCTTGCCACCGTGGCACCCGGCCAGAGGATGCAGTCCTCCACCACTGCCCGGTCTTCGACCACGGATCCGGGGCCAATGATGTTGGTCCCCATCAACTGCGCCCCTGCGGCGATGCGGGCGGTGTCGCTGATGGCGTGGTGCCGCGTGGGTGCATAGGCCGGAAAGCCCTCTGTCTGCGCGATGATACGATGGGCCTCAAGATAGGAAGTTCGGTTGCCGAGGTCCCACCACTGGCCTTCATCAATGACCAGGCCGCCGAGCTTCCGGCCTTCCTCGATGAGCCTCAAAAAGATGGGAATCACGGACTCCTTTTTGCCAGGCGTGAGGTAATCGAAGAACGCGGGGCTGACGATGTAGATGCCGGTGAACAGATGCGTGCCTTCGTCGCCGGTGCCGAGCATGTTGCGGATGTCGGTGACCGCGCCGGTCACGGGATCAAGGGCGATGTGCAGGGCCGGGCCGGTGCTGCGCAGGGCGAGGGTGACAAGGTTGCCGCGTTCCTCATGCTCGCGCATGAGCGGGGCGAGCGGCAGGTCCGTGAGGATGTCGCCATTGTAAACGAAGAAGGGTTCGTCGCCCTCCAGCAGGTCGCGGACATTGGCAATGCCGCCGGCGGTCTCGAGCCGGATGGGGGTCTCCTGCCGGAAGATGACGGGCCTGCCGCGCCAGGTCCCGGCAGGGAAGGCGCGCTCATACTCCTGCGGCAGGTGAAAGGAATTGACCACGAACTCATTGACGCCGGCGGCGATGAGATGATCGAAGGCATGGGTGATCAAGGGCCGGTGAAACACCGGAACCAGGGGTTTGGGGAGTTGATCCGTCAGGGGTTTCAGTCGCTCACCCAATCCTGCTCCCAGCACAAAAGCCTTGTTCACGCGCGGCTTTTACGTTCTCATGAAGGACGATGCAAATGGAAAACCCAGTGCGCAAAGCGAGACCGCAGGCGTACAATTGCACAAGGCAACCATGACGGAACTGGACCGCAAAATTTTGACTGCACAGGGCTACCTGGAACTGGGCCTGTTTGAGGATGCGCGCACTGAGCTCGTGGCGCTGCCGAAGCAGGCGTGGGAACTCGTGGAAGTGCTGGAGACCTGGGTGCTGTGCCTGATGGGCGAGCAGCGCTGGGAGGAGGCCTTGGAAATGAGCAGCCGCCTGTGCGTGATGCAGCCCAAGGAGCCGGGCGGCTTCATCCACTGCGCTTATTGCCTGCATGAACTTGGGCGTACGACCGAGGCGATGGATCTGCTGCAAGGCGGGCCGCGCTCGCTGCGCACCAAGCCGGTATTCTATTACAATCTCGGGTGCTACTGCGCGAAGCTTGGCCGCGTGGACGAGGCCAGGAAGCTGTTGGAGAAATCCTTCGAAATGGACAACGGTCTGCGCAAGGTGGCGAGCAAGGATCCCGATCTCGCCGAAGTGCGATCGCAACTGCTGTGATGACCGGACTTCCCCCTGCCATTCGCGACGCCGTCGAGCACTGCTTTCGAGAGAATTTCGCCGTTCGCGGTGAGCTTGGCGCGACGGTGAGCATCTGGCGAGACGGCGAGGAAGTGCTGAGCCTGGCACAGGGCTTTGCCAATCGCGAACACACCAAAAGCTGGACGACTGACACCTTGGTACCGGTGTGGTCCGCCACGAAGGGCCCCGCCGCAGTGGCCTGCTTGCTGGCGCTGCATGAAGCGGGGTTGCCGCTGGAGGCACCGGTGGCGCAGGTATGGCCGGAGTTCGCGAGGGCGGGCAAGGCTGAAGTCACCTTTGATCAAGTGCTGGCGCACCGCGCCGGGCTGTGTGCGCTCGACGAACGCGTGCCGATTTCTGACTACCGGGCGGTGATCCAGGCACTGGAGCACCAGGCACCGCTATGGCCGCCGGGCTCGACACAGGCTTATCATGCGCGGACTTTTGGTTTCATCCTGGATGAGATCGTGCGCCGCATCACAAGCACGGACAGCCTGGGGCTGTATTTCGACGAGCGGTTCGGCCGCCCTCTGTCGTTGGATTTTTGGATCGGCCTGCCAGAAGCACAACACGACCGGGTGGCCAGGCTCTATCCGGGAAAATTGAACGGCAGCAACGCTGACCAAGCCTTTTTGAAAGCATTCCAAACGCCGGGCAGCGCTACCCAGCGCACCTTTTCGAGCCCGGTGGGGCTGAGCGCGGTGCAGGACTTCAATCAGCCGCACACGTGGACACAGGGTCATGCCAGCATGGGCGGCGTGGGCAGCGCCCGCGGGCTGGCCAAGTTTTACTCAGTACTGGCGAACGGCGGTCAGTGGCAGGGCGTGCAGATCATTCCCTCGTGGATTCAAACGGCCTTGAGCAAAGCTGTGCCATCGGTCGTGGATGCGGTGCTGTGCGCGCCGGTTGCCTTCCATGCCGGCATGATGCGGGACCCGGTGGATGCGGGTACAGGCGCGAAAAGCCGCCGTCTGTTTGGCCCCTCGCAGTCAGCCTTTGGCCATCCCGGCGCCGGGGGCAGTCTCGCCTTTGCCGATCCGGAAATTGGCATTGCCTTCGCCTATGTGATGAATCAGATGGAAGTGGGCGTGCTGCCCAGCCAGCGCGCTACCGGGTTGGTGGAAGCGTTGTACGCCGGGCTTTGATCTCTCGATCACTGCGTTGGTGGGGCCACCAGTTCCACCGCCCCGCTGAGGATCGGCGAGGTGCTGCCGTTGGGCAGTTGTGAAAGGGTGAAGAATCCTCTGCCCTTGGCCTGGTTGGAGACAATTACCCCGGAGAAGGCGAGCGGCCGGCTCACGAGGCCCGGAGTGCTGTCTTTGAGGGTCGCTGAGCCGTTGAATCTGCCAGTCGCGGCATCGACGGCAAGCTTCAGCACCGTGGGGTTGGGCTGGGGCAGTTGCACCGTGCTTGCGGAAATCACGCGGAAGGCCTTGCCGTTGAGATCGGTCGCGTTGGCGGCCGTGCTGAGACCGCCATCGGCGAAGGTGAGCACGGCGTTGTTCGCCCCGGCGTTCACACTGGTGAGGCCCCAGAGAATGGTGCTGCCAGTCGGTTTCACATACTGGCTGCCGGTCACCGTCAAGGCCGGGATGAGGAAGCCGCCTTTGTAGCTGCGCGTGGTGCTCGTGGTGGGCTGGGGATTTTTCACCCAGTCCATGCTCCCGGTGAGGGTGTTGCAGCCTGGAGCGAGGGCCGCGTTCAGCCAGCCCTGGAAGGACCCCGTGTTCGCATACAGCATTAACTGCAAGGGCACGTCGCCATAGAGGCCGATGGTGGTGGAACGGGTGACCGCCGTGCCATCGGCCAGAGTGCCAGTCCATGTGGCCGTGCCAAGCTGGCTGACCACGAGGGTGCCATAGGAGGCACCTTGGGGCACTGTGCCCGGGCTGTCAGCAGGCGGGTCAATCCAGGCATTGTAAGTGCTGGCGATGGGACCGGCCGGCGCGGTGGTGGAGTACGGGTTCTGCCAGGCCTCGATGGCGGTCTTGAACGTCGGGATGGCGTCATCCACCCTACCATTGAGGGTGTCGTCCACCGTGCCGGTGAGGTGGCCGTTGGCAGGGTCGATCGTGAACAGCAAATGAAGCGGCAGAGGCTTGATCCCGCGAGAGATGGACAAGGCGGCGCTGGGACCAGCATCCACGGTTGCCACCAGGCGGCCGGCCAGAGCATACGAGGCCGGACCCAGGGTCAGCCTGCCGGTAAAGGTACCGGTTGTTTTGGTCACGATATTGAGGCTGCCGCCAAGGTTGCTGTTGCCCGCTATATCGGGTGCGACCAGTCCATTGAACGTGCCCATGACTGTGGCGGCCAGCGGCTTGATGGTCAGGGTTTTTGAGACCGTGACGCTGCTGCCTGCCGCATTGCTGGCGGTGATCTTGATGGTGAAGGTACCGTTGACGTTAGGGCTGCCCGTGATCACCCCGGCCGCCGGGTAGTAGGTGAGGCCGGACGGCAGCCCCGTGATGGTGAACGTCGTCGGGAAACCATCAATGCCAGTGCCGGGAACGGTGATGGGCAGGGCGATGAGGAAGTTTCCACTCACGATGGTGGCAGGGAATTCGAAGTCGGCGATCTGCGGTTTCACACGCACGGTCACGCTATAGCCGCCTGTGTACAAGGAGGCGGAGCCCACCGTGACACGGCAGGCATAAACATCCGCGTCACCTGTGATGATGTTCTTCACCGTCAGCTTGGAAGTGTGCGTGCCGGTGATGCGCGGCGAGATGCCGGTATCATCATTCATGTCACTGCCATTCCTCGTCCATTGGTACAGGATGCCCGGTCCGGCGGCAGTGGCTTGGAGCACCAGCGTGCTGCTCTCGTTGAAGGTCAGCGTGTGTGCGGTGGTGTCCACCACGCCCAGGCTGGCCGCTCTTGTCTGCAGGCCGGTCAGGTTGCTCACCTGAACTGAATAAGAGCCGGCGTTCGCGGTGGTCACCTTGGCCAGGACATAGGTGGAGGAGGTGCCGCCGGTGATCTTGGTCGTGCCTTTGCTCCACTGGTAGGACAAACCAGGAGCGCCCGCCGCCGCCACATTGAAAGCGGCGGAACCGCCAATCGCTGCCACAAGGTCCTGGGGCGGCAGCGTGATCGAGGTCGGAGGGCTGGGCACTCCGTACAGGTTGATCGTGACTCCGCTGACAGTGCCGGTATTTGTCCGCGCGAGATCGCGGAAGATGACCTTCCATACCCCGACTGAACTTTCGCCCCAGTGGCGGGCGCTGCTGAAGGTGTAGCCGGCATAGCCGTCGGCGGAACTGTCCGCCACGCTGGCGACGGCCAGATGGCTGATAGTACCGGCTGGTGACACCAGATCGATGCTCACGTCGCCCCGGTAGGTGTGTTGCATGTCCACTACTACCTCCACCTGTTCGACCCGGGTGGGGGTGTCATCGGTGAAATCAAGTGCCACGGTGATACCTGTGGCGTTGTAATCGGGGATGTTTTGCGGCGTGCCGGTGAAGCTTTCGCTCAAGGGGGCGGGGCCCATGTCGCCAAGATTGGTCCAGGTGCTGGCCAAGTTCACGGCGTTCACGGCATTGATCATGCCGCCGCCATACTGATGGTTGTGCTTGATGGGCGGAAGGGTGGCGTTGCCGCCGCTGCGACTCACCCAGTCCGGATCGGTGGGGGCGAGCTTGGTGCCGGAGCGCAACAGGATTTCCTTCACATCGCGCCAGCCGAGCTGGGGATTGGCCTCCAGCATCAGTGCCACGACGCCTGAAACCACCGCCGTGGCGGCCGATGTGCCGCTGAAACCCTCGGTGTAGTTCGGGTCAGTCAGGTCGCCGCCCCAGCTCGCCCCATTGTTGTATCCATCGCCTCCAGTGCGGTCTGTGGTCACGATCATCGGATCAATACTGCTGCCGCTGGAGGGTGCGCAGGTGAGCAGGTGCGCCCCGAACTCGCTGTAATAGGAACGCACGCCGCTGGCATTCACCGCGCCGACAGCGCAGACATAGATGCTGCTGGGGAATCCGGCCTTGTTGCCCTGCAACCCATACTGACCATAGTCATTGCCGGCGGCGAAGGTCAGGATCACCCCTTTGCCGCCTCTGCCCAGGGTGGCGGCATCATGCAGCGCCGCCAGAACGCCGCCGCCCACGGTGTAAAGCTCCGCAGGATACGATTGCAGTCCCCAGCTGCAATTCTTTATGGCGATCAGATCATTGCGATACCCCAGTGCCAGCATCTCAGTGGCATCGCTGGTCCCGGCACCAAGCATTCGAAGGCCTGCAAGCGAAGCCTGTGGTGCGACGCCTGAGACCCCTATGCCGTTGCCACCCGCCGCTGCGGCGACCCCGGCTACGCAAGTACCATGATTGTCGCCGGGTTGGGGGTCCGGCGATGCCTCATCCAGGAGAAAGTCATAGCTGGGGTCCGGCATGAAGTTCGGGCTCAGATCGGGGTGTTCGGTTTGCAGGCCGTCATCCAGAATGCCAATGACCACCCCACCGCCTTGAAGGCCGCCTTTCCACACAGGGGTCACATTGGCATCATTGCCCGCGACTCCCCCCACCTGACGGGTGTTCTTCAAATGCCACTGATATTTAAAAAACGGGTCCGTGGTCGGGTCATTGGGACCGGACATCTTTTTCAAAGCGCCCCCCAGCATGGGGAGGGCGGAATCAATGCCTGTATGGTGCGACAAGTCGGCGGCGGCGAGCAGCGTGGAACCCGGCAGGCGCTGATCTTTCGCGATCACATAGCCGCTCACACCCTCGATCACGCGGGCTTTTTCACAGCCTGTCGCCGTGGCGGCGGCGATGGCCTCCTGAGGCGCACTCGCATGCAGCAGGAGCTCGTCAGTCAGGATGCGCCTGGTTTGTTCGGTGTGCTCCACTTGCGGCGGATAAAAGACCAGTTCGGGCGTGATTCCCGTGTCCTGCTGCGTTTGCTCAGCCAGCCGCATCAGCGCCTTGGCATCCGCTTGGAGGGGCAGAGGCTTGAGCGCCCCGCCACGCGGGCCTCTCGGGATGAACAATTCATCCCGGGCCAGTTCCAGCCGTTCGATGCGGCCATTTTTGAGCAGGCAGAACGGCTTGGCGAGCAACGTCGTGAGCCGGTCACGCGGGGTCAGTGCATCCCAGCGCGGAATGTCCTCCCAAGGCTGGCCGTTGCGCGCTCCCGGTGCCGGTCCAGCCAAGAGCGACGCCGTGGTGGAAGGGCGGTCGCCCGGAGCCTGAGCCACGCTCATATTCCTGGGAGCGGACGCCTCAGGAAAAGTCTGGAATCGGTGCCACCCAACGACCGCAATCGTCACCACGGCGACGCCAAAGGCGATGCCGGGCCAACGACGAGCGTGAGGCAGGAACATTCTGGCAGGTGGTATTGTCTCTTTTATGTCAGAAATACGTACAAATCACAAGCCTGGAAAAAAACCGCCTGCGGCTCAATTTAATGCAACCTTTTGCTCTTGAGCCTGGGATACGAATCCGCTAACCCAGGGAACTCCCCTTTCATGGCCACCTCATCCGCCCGTACTCCCTGGTATCGCCTTCTCTATGTCCAGGTGCTCATCGGCGTCCTGCTTGGCATCGTCGTCGGCTCATTGTGCGGGGAAAAAGCCAAGGTGTTGGAGCCGCTGAGCAAGGGGTTCATCGCCCTGGTGAAGATGCTCATCGCGCCCATCGTGTTCGGCACCGTAGTGCATGGCATTGCTTCGATGGGTGACCTGAAGAAGCTGGGCCGTGTAGGGGGCAAGACGCTGCTCTACTTCGAGGTGGTCTCGACCATCGCGCTCTTTGTTGGGCTCATCGTGGTCAACTTGCTGCAGCCCGGCGCGGGCTTTCAAGGGGGCGGGCCGGGCGATCTGACAAAAGTTCACGAGTATGAACTGCAGGCGCACACGCGCACCACGGACAAGTTCCTCCTGGACATCATTCCGACCAGCTACGTGGGGGCCTTCAGCTCCGACAACCTGCTGCAAGTGCTGCTGGTGGCGGTGCTCACCGCACTGGCGATCAGCTCCATGGGCGGCCGTGGCAAGCCGGTGCTGGCGGTGATCGAGCAGGCTTTGCAGGTGTTTTTTGCGGTCCTGAACATCGTCATCAAGGCCGCGCCCATCGGCGCTTTCGGGGCGATGGCGGTTACGGTGGGGAGCTTTGGCCTGGGCTCGCTTAAGAACCTGGCGTGGCTGATGGCGGGCTTCTATCTCACCTCAGGGCTGTTCGTGATCGTCGTATTGGGGCTGATCGCGAAGATGAGCGGCTTTTCGATTTTCCGCTTCCTTGCCTACATCAAGGACGAGCTGCTGCTGGTGCTCGGCACGAGCTCTTCCGAGACGGCGCTGCCAGGGATGATCAGCAAGATGCGCCAACTGGGGTGTGCGGACTCGACCGTAGGGCTGGTGATTCCCACCGGATACAGCTTCAACCTGGACGGAACGAACATTTACATGACGATGGCGGCAATTTTCCTGGCGCAGGCCACCCACACGCCCATGACGCTGAGCCAGCAGCTCTGGCTGCTGTTTGTCGCCATGCTCACCTCCAAAGGCGCCAGCGGAGTCACCGGCGCCGGATTCATCGCCCTGGCGGCCACGCTGGCGGCGGTGCCGGGCATCCCTGTTGAATCCCTGGTCCTGCTGGTGGGCATCGACCGTTTCATGAGCGAATGCCGGGCGCTGACCAACCTCGTGGGCAACGGGGTGGCCACGGTGGTGATCAGCCGCTGGGAGGGCGAGGTGAGCGCAGAGACTGTACGGGAACGGCTGGCGGCGGGTCCTATGCAAACATTTCCATGACCGGCTTGCCCTTGTCGCCGACGGTGAAGGGGCGGTTGCTGGGGGACATGACCACTTCCTTGCCCATGCCCATGGCCCAGCCGATGGTGGAAAGGAAGTCCTGGATCGTCACTCCCTTGTCCGCCACTTCGAAGCCGCCCTTGTCGCTCGCGCCGTAGATGAAGCCACCTTTGATGCCGCCTCCGGCTAGCAGGGTCGAGAACACCTTGGGATGGTGGTCGCGGCCGCCGTTGCCATTGATCTTGGGGCCGCGGCCAAATTCGGAGCAGACCACCACGATGGTGCTGTCGAGCATGCCGCGCTGCTTCAAGTCTTCCAGCAGGGCGGCAACGCCCTGGTCCATTTCAGCACCGCGATCCTTCAGGGCATCCCCGATATTGAGATGCATGTCCCAGCCGTTGCTGGCGACCTCGATGCAGCGCACGCCTTTTTCGATCAGCCGGCGGGCGAGCAGGCAACCCTGGCCGAACTTGTTCATGCCGTACTTCTCGCGCAGATCCGCAGGCTCGTCAGCGATGCTGAAGGCCTTCAAGTCGTCGCTGCTCATGATGGCGACCGTATTCTGGTAGAACTCGGTGTAGCTCTTCACACTGGTCGTCTGGAAGCGCTGGCGGAAACCGCTGTCCAGCTTGTCGAGCAGGGCCAGGCGCTTGTTCAGGGTTTCGCTGGGGACGTCTGGCGTGGAGTTCTGCAACCCGGCATCGGGATCGAGGATGGGCAGCGGCGAGAAGGAGGCGGGGAAGAACCCATTGCCATTATTAGGCTGGCGGTTCACGCACACGCTCGAGGGCAGAGTCTTGTGGCTTGCGCCTTTGAAATGCTGCGCCCAGGCGCCCAGCGCCGGGTGTTTGATCGTGCCGCGCATCTCATACCCCGTACGAATCACATACTGTCCTGCGGCATGCACGCCGGTTTTCGATGCCATGCTGCGAATGAGGCTGAACTTGTCTGCCTGTTCGGCCAGCTTTTTCATCGTGCCGCCTAGTTGGAACCCGGCGTTCGTTTTGATGGGGTCGGTGGGGCCCTTGGTTTCGCCTTCCTTGGGGTCAAACGTGTCGATGTGCGTCATGCCGCCGAGCATTTGCAGGAAGATCAGGTTCTTGGCTTTGCCAAATCCAGGACCGGCGGCTTTGGCGGTGGCTTCGGTGGCGGCCAGCAGGCCGTCGGTATGGTGCAGGACGGTGACGCCAAGGGCGGCCTGCGCCCAGCGCTCGACAAAGGCCCGGCGACTAAGAGGATCGAGTTGGAATGGTGTTTTCATGGCAAACGCAGGACAAGGATTATTCAACAAACATGAATTCACGGGTGTTAAACAGCACCCAGGTCAGGTCGGGCAGGCTCAATCCACCGGCCAGCGCCTCTTTCGCGCTGGCGACCTCGTTCGGCTTGGGTTTGCGGCAGAAGAAGCTGACGTAGAGGCTCTCAATCTGCTGCTCCGGAGTGGTCATTCCTTGCGCGGTCTTCACCACCAGCGAGCGCGGGCTGCCGATCACGGCCTGGGCGTCGCCGTTCATGAGCATCAGCACCTGCGGCACGTTGCCCTCGTCGCTGTTGCTGTCGCAAATCTGCCGGTCGCTCTGGCCAAACTGGCGCAGGAAGTGCTGGTCGCGCTCCGGTTGCGGCAATTCGCTGGCGCGGGCAAGCACCATGCCGCCGAGTTTGGGAGGACTGGTGAGAACTTCGCCATCCTCGGGCACGTTGTCGGCCCCTTTGTTCATCATTTCGCGCTTTTTGCCACCCTTGCCTTTGCCGGCTTTGCCGCCGCCTGGGCCGCCGGCCTCGCGCATGGCCTTGAAGGCGTTGCGCAGCTGCTCCTCCACATTGCTGGCGCCGAAATCGATCCTCATGGCCTTCGCGTATTTGTCGGCGCGCTCGCTTTTGAAGCGGTCCACCGCAGGCCCCACCGCGAGAGTGGCGCAGGAATCCCAGGCCTGCTCGGCGGTCATGCGGCGCAGGGTCGGGCCGGGGAACATATAGGGCTTGCCGGCCTCGAAGTCATAGCTGGTGGCTTCGCGCTGATAGGCCTGGGTGTTGAAGACCAGGCGCATGAACTGCTTTAAATCGAACTTCACGCGCACCATCTCGGCGGTCAGGTGCTGGAGCAGCGGCGGATTGGAGGCGGCGCTCGGATCGTCCAGATCCGTCACCGGTTCGCGCACGGCCACTCCGAACGCCCGCTTCCACATGCGGTTGGCGATGGCCATGGCAAAGCGCGGATTGGTCGGTGCCGTCAGCCAATTGGCGAATTGCTCGCGCAGGTCGGCGGGTTCCTTGGTCTTCACGTTCACATAAGCAGGAAGGACGGCGTTCTCCCTGGACCAGGTGATCAGCTTGGGCTTCACCGGAGTGCCGGGCTTGGCGTCCTTGTACTTGTAATCGTCGGGCAGCTTCAGGTCATTGACGTTGTTGTCCTCGACCTCAAAGGCGTTGATGCGCACCAAGTTGCGCGCCTGCTGCTGCATGCGTTTGTCCTCCAGCTTGGCCAGCGCCTTGCGCATGTCCTTCATGTCAGCTGATGGCGCGCCTTTCTTGGCTTTGGCTCCCACCGTTTCGCTGGCACCAAAAAACGATGCCATTTCATAGAACTGATGCTGCGTCCAGTCCGCGAAGGGGTGGTCATGGCATTGGGCGCAGGAGACATTTGCTCCCAGGAAGGTGGTCAGCGTCAGAGACAGATTGTCCAGGCGCATGCCAGCGTCCCGCAGCAGGTAGCCGGTGGCTCCGTTGTCGAGCAGCTTGCCGTCGGCCGCCATCATTTGGTGCACGATCTTGTCCCAGCCCACGTTGTCCCTGAGCTTGCCCTTGAGCCATTCCTCATAGGTGTAGAAGCGGCCCTTGTTAGCCACGTCGGCGATGCGCAGCATGTCGGCGAAGTAATTGAAGAGATGCGAGTTCGCGCCGTCGGAGGCCAGCAGCTTGTCAATGAGCTTGGCGCGTTTTGAAACGCTGGTGTCATTGATCAATTCCAAGGCTTCCTCACGGGTGGGAATGCGCCCGACGATGTCCAGGTACACCCGGCGCACGAACTGCTCGTCCGTGGCCAGCGGGTTGGGTTTTTCCTCCGCGTGCTTGAGGCCGGCCTCCACCAGGAAATCGATGCGCGCGGCAGCCTGGGCGAGGTTGGGATCCACCGGAATGCCCAGCCCCTCGGGCTTCATGGTCTGTGCCACCGCCTGGTCTGCGGCGGATAGCATCGTCAAGGGCAGGCGATGCACATAACCGTTCTTGATTTGCAGGAAGATGTTGCCGTCCTGGACGCCTCTGAAGGTGGCTTCCAGCGTGCGGCCCTTGGTGTCCGTCCATACACGATACACCGCGTTGTCAGCCGGTGGGGTGGTGACGGCGGCGGCTGGGGCGGCCTCCGGAGCCGGCGCTTCAGGCGCCGCCTGGACCGAGAATGAGAGAATCGACAAGCAAGCGATCCGGAGTGACGTCATTTTCATAAAACAAGGGTCGAGGGTTGGTGACTGGCAGCGCGTGAAACGCACGGGCTTGTGTGATCTTAGCGGAATTTTGTGCCGCTAGAAACACTGGAGCGGCCGCGGAGTTGCGTGTCCATTTTACCTGTCAGGCAAGGAAACAGACATTGAACGATGGCGGCAGGCGGTCGTTCCTCCCTGGACGGGGGCACTCAAACACGGCCTCGCAGGAGGGGCGTTCGTCAGCCCGTGAGCCAACGAGCGCAGGCGTCCCGCCATCGCAGCGAGCGCCACCGTAGCGTCTGGCAAGGAAGGCCTGCGGCCCGCCCTTACATCATGAACGAGCTGATTCCCACCGCCGCGCCCGCCAGGCCCACGAGACCACCGATGTAGAAAATGACCCGCCAGCTTACCAGAATGGAGATGGAACAGAGGACCACGCCTATTTGCAGCAGAAGTTCCGCAGAATTGCATCGACCCTCAATCGTCAGGGACCGGTCGGCCTCCTCTTTCAGGTGCTTCGCCTCGGTCTCGATTTCTGCCTTTTCCTCTTTGTAGCGAGCGGCTTCCTTCACCATGGCGGCCTGCTTGACCTTCGCCGCCGCCGGATCCAGGGGCGTCAGCAGGGTCAGCAAGGTGGCAGTGCTTTCGGCCAAGTTGCCCTTCAAGGCCTTGGACTGGTAGTGCGCCCACGTATTGGCGACCTCCGTGTTCTTGATGATCGCTTCGGTCTTCTCGATGTTGCCGTGGTTCTCCACGAACGACAGCATCATGGCAATGATGGCGATCGTCAGGGCGATCTTCTTTTCGAAAGGATCCTTAGCTTCGGGAATTTCAAGTTCGGCCATAATGGGTACTTAAACGGAATCCACCGCCGAGGGCAAGCGCGGAGCGAGTTTTCATCCAAGTCACCAGCGAACCGGGTTGTTGGCTGCATCCGCCACCATGTCCCCCAGTGCCCAGACCACCTGGGCCATCGGCCGGTAGTCGAGCTTTTCTGGCGTGTCATAGACCTCGTGATACTGGTCGCTGCGCAGGTAGGCGGTGTCGCTGACAGCGAAAGCCGGGTAGCCGCACTGCCAGAACGACCAGTCATCCGACCACGCCACCTTTTTGGCCACGGCGGGCAGTGCCACCGTCCGCACTTCCAGCGCGGAGTGCAGCGCAAAGCGGCGGGCGGATGTCTCAAGCCAGCGCCAGGAGCCCCAGTTGCCCGAGAACGATATGTAATCGGAACGCTCCGGCAGTTCGAGGATCGAAGCCAGCAGCAGGGCCGTCCCGGCACGTTTGGCATGGGGCCGCGCGGAATAGCAGCCCAGGGTTTCCGGCGTGATCATCCGGACTTTTTGCCGGCCCTCCCTTTGCAGATTTCGGGCATAGGCCAGGCTGCCCATTGCGTCGGTTTGGTAGAAGGGCGGTTCCTCATTCACAAACGCCACAAACCGCAGAGTGCGCGCCTGCGGGTGCCCCACGAACCGTCTGGCCAGCGCCAGCACGGTGGCCACGCCGCTGCCATTGTCGTTCGCGCCCGGCGTCCCCGGCCGCATTGGCATGGGGGGCCAGTGAGCGTTCCAGCGCGGCATCGCCACCTTGCTGTCATAATGCGCGCCAATGACGAGTTGTTCATCCGCGCGTGTCTTTCCCGGTAGCACGGCCTCAATGTTCCAGGCGGTGACATCGGCTGGCAGGGCGTAGTCTTTGCCTCGCACAAAAACTGGCTGCCGCCGCACCGTCTGGTAGCCCATGCGCTTGAATGCCGCTTCGATCCAGTCAGCGGCCTTCGCTAGTTTCTCAGGGTGATAGAGATTGCGTTCCCCGATCTCCCCAGCCAGATGCTGCACGTCCGCGCGCAGTCGATGCGCAAGTTCCACCGGCGGGGTGAAGCCCGTTCGGCCCGGCGGAAGGTGCGAGCAGGCGGTGCCGGGCAAAACGATGGCCAGCATTCCGATAAGGGTCGTAGCTGAGAGTAAAAATCCGTAGCTCATGGGCGCGAAGCATCAGCGCGTCCCCAGGATTGCAGCCATTGATAATCTAAATCACACAGGCCTCGCCATTGACTGACTCAATGGCGCACGGCAAGTCAAGCACGGCGGAACGAGTCAATTCGGTCGGCCAATTCGTTCGCCAGGGTGTTGCGCTTGAAAGGGTTAAAGCTAGTGGGTACCATAAAGCTGATGTCCTTGCCCAAGTCGCAAGGCTCCCTGAGGCGCAAGGTGATGCGGGGCGGGTTCGTGAAAGTGGAGGCGCTGACATTTATGATGTTCGTCAGCGGGATGTGAACCTCCATGCCCTTGTTCCTTACCAGCAGGGTGTCGCCCAGGTCATAGACCTCATCGACGAGATCGAAAAGGAGCTTGCGAAACAGTACATAACCGAACACAGCCATGACAAGAGGCACCAGCAGAAATGGCAGAATGCTTTCTCCTGGCTTCGCTGGGAGCGTGCGGTTTACAATCAGGAGCATAAACAGCACTAAACCGCCAAACCAGAAGCATGGGAACACTCGCTTTTGAAAATAGGTGCCGCGAGACGAGATGAGCTTCATTGCCGCCACCCTATCGGATCCCGCGATCACCCGCAACGTGCGTGCGTTGGGCCGGCGGCCTGCTGTACGCGCCAGGCACCGAAGCGCTCTCGTGGCTCACCCCAGCGCCTTGATCATCTCCTCCAGCTTGGCGACTTTTTCCTGCCACTCGGTCTCGCGCTGCTTGTGCTCGTCCAGCACCTTCTGCGGCACCTTGCTCGTGAAATTTTCATCCGCCAGCTTGGCGCGCACCTTGCCGAGCTCATCACTGGCCTTGGTGAGGTCCTTGCTCAGGCGGGCGCGTTCGGCTTCCACGTCGATGAGGCCTTCGAGGGGCATGTGCAGTTCCCCGAGAGGCGTGATGGCGACCGGGGTGCCCTGCCTGCCGGTAAAGGCGGCGTCCACGTCCAGCGGTTCCGCGTTGAGCAGCAGGCGCAGGACTTCGATTTCGTGGGCGGGAAGCTCGGTGTTAGGCTTCAACACAAAGCGCACGCGCTTGCTGGAGAGATTGAAGGTGCTCTTCAGACCGCGGCCAAGGTTGACGGTCTCGTACTTGTTCGCGGCGGCCTGTTCGTCTTCGGGCAGCAGGCCGAAGAAAGCGAGTTCATCCGCATCCAGCGGCTTGGGCCAGGGGGCGAACATGATGCTCCTGCCGCCCTGATCCGGCGGCATGTCTTCAGCGTAGCCCATGCCGTGCCACAGCTCTTCAGTGATGAAGGGCAGGAAGGGATGGAACAGCCGCAGGGTGTGGCCCAGCACGAAGTCGATGACCGCCACCGTGTTGGCCTTGCGCTTCTCATCGGTGCCTTGCAGCGTGGCCTTGCTGGCCTCCACATACCAGTCGCAGTACTCGCTCCAGAAGAAACGGTAGAGCGCGGCGGTGGCGTCGCTGAAGCAATATTCTTCAAGGGCGGTGCTGACCTCACCGATGGCGGTGCTCAGGCGCAGGAGAATCCATTTGTCATCGCTGCTGAGCAGGTCGCTGCTAATCTCGTTCTCGGTCTGGCCTCCCTGCATCTGGCGGAAGCGGCAGGCGTTCCACAGCTTGGTGCAGAAGTTGCGGCCCAGCTCCACGTTCTTGTCATCAAAGAGGATGTCCTGGCCCAGCGGCGCGCTGCGCATGATGCCGAAGCGCAGGGCGTCGGCGCCATACTTGGCGATGAGTTCGAGCGGATCGGGCGAGTTGCCCAGGCTCTTGCTCATCTTGCGCCCCTGCTTGTCGCGGATGATGCCGGTGAAATACACGTTCTTGAACGGCATCTCGCCCATGTACTCGTAACCCGCCATGATCATCCGGGCGACCCAGAAGAAGATGATGTCCGGCCCGGTGACCAGGTCGGTCGTCGGGTAGAACGCCTTCAATTCCGCAGTCTCGTTCGGCCAGCCCATGGTGGCGAACGGCCACAGCCAGGAGCTGAACCAGGTGTCGAGAACGTCGGGGTCCTGTTCCCAATTCTCAGCATCGGGTGGTGGCTCGGCATCACACCAGATTGAGGAGGTGGGCAATGACGAATGACCAATGACGAATGACGAATCTGATTTCTCGGCATTCGTCATTCTGGCTTCGTCATTCTTGCGATACCACACCGGGATCCTGTGCCCCCACCACACCTGGCGGCTGATGCACCAGTCCTGGATGCCTTCCAGCCAGTGATCATAGACCTTCGCCCAGCGGTCGGGGAAGAAGCGCATCTCGCCCTTCGCCACCACTTCGCGCGAGGCTTGCTGGCTTGGGTACTTCAAAAACCACTGTTCGCTCAGGCGCGACTCGATGGGCACATCGGCGCGCTCTGAGTAGCCGACATTGTTTTGATACGGCTCCTCCTTCACGAGTGAGCCGATTTCGCGCAGCAGCTCGACAGCCTTCTTGCGGCCTTCGAAGCGCTCCAGGCCCGCCAGATCATTGCCGGCGAGTTCATTGAGCACGCCATTCGGATGCAGCACATCAATCACCGGCAGATGGTGCCGTTGGGCGATTTCGAAGTCCGCCTTGTCATGCGCCGGAGTCACCTTCAGCACGCCGGTGCCGAATTCGAAATCGACGTGATCATCGCCGACGATGGGCAGCTCGACCTGGTTCTCGACCGGCAGCGGGCGGCGCACGTGCTTGCCGATGAGATGGGCATAGCGCGGGTCATTGGGATTCACCGCGATGGCGGTGTCGCCAGGGATCACTTCGGGGCGGGTGGTGGCGATGGTGAGCCAGGTGTCCGGCTCCTCGACCACTTGCACCTTGAAGTAGAACATCGTGCCGTTCTGCGGCTTCATGGTCACTTCTTCATCACTGAGCGCGGTGAGGCTGGAGGGGCACCAGTTCACCATGCGCTTGCCACGGTAGATGAGGCCCTTCTTGTAGAGATCGACGAACACGCGCTGCACGCAGCGGCTGTATTCCGGATCCATGGTGAAGCGCTCCCGGCTCCAGTCGCAGCTCGCGCCGAGCTTCTTCAACTGCTGGATGATGATGCCGCCGTGCTTCTCCTTCCATTCCCAGATTTTCTCAACCAGGCCCTCACGGCCCAGGTCGTCGCGATGCTTGATTGCGCCCTGTTTTTTGAGCGTCCGCTCCACCACGTTCTGTGTGGCGATGCCGGCATGATCGGTGCCCGGCAGCCAGAGCACTTCCTTCCCCACCATGCGGGCGCGGCGGCAGAGGATGTCCTGGATGGTGTTGTTCAAGACATGCCCCAGCGTCAGAATGCCCGTGACGTTCGGCGGCGGGATGACGATGGAATAGGCCGGGCGCTTGTCGCTGACGCGCGCAGGGTCGGCTTGAAAGCACTTGTCATCCAGCCACTGCTGGTACCAGCGTTCTTCGACTTCGGCTGGAGTGTAGGTCTTGCTGAGTTCGGACATAAAAGGGGCCGGGAAGATGGGGAAGATTGCGAGAAGAGCAACGGGGCAATGCGGGAAGAGTGCGCTTCACCCGGTCAGAACGGCATGGAGGATCAGCCACACCCAGGTGTCGAAACGGCTGTTCAAACCGTCCGAGACCCCGCCCTGTACGGCAGTTGTGGTGAATATAAGCCGGGCCGAACAAATCCGAGGGCATTCACGCCCAGCTCAATCGGAGCCCGTCATAGGCCACGCGCACCTCTGGCGGCAGGGTGGCTTCGTCGCGTGCATGCAAGATTTCGCACTGCATATGGGTGAAGAAGGTGCGCCGGGCCTTCACCTCCGCATGCAGCGCCAGCGATTCCTGCCAGCCCATGTGGGTGAAATGCGGGGTGAACCGCAGCGCATCAATGATCAGCGTATCCACGCCTCGCAGGTGTTCAAGCGCCTCTGGCGTGACCTCTTTGCAGTCGCAGATGTAGGCGCAGAGATTCTTTCCTCCACGGCTGAAAAGGAAGCCGTTTGTTTCGACTTTGCCGTGATGCACCGGCAAGGGGGTGATCTGGGTTTTGCCCAGCCAGAAAGGCCCGTCGATCACGTGGGACTCCGGCTTCAAATAGCCGCGATAGCGGTTCTCACCGTTGAACGCATAGGAGAACATGCGCTCCAGCACGGCGAGGCACGAGGGCCGCGCGTAAACGGGCATGACCGCCTCTTCAGGAATGGTGAACCGCCGCAGCTCGTCGAAGCCGGTGAGATGGTCCATGTGCGGATGCGTGTAGAGCACCGCGTCCAGATGGCGGATGTTCTCGCGCAGGCATTGGAATCGGAAATCCGGCCCCGTATCCACCACCCAGGCACACTCTGGCGTGCGCAGGTAAATTGAGCAGCGTGAGCGCTTGTCGCGCGGATCGGGGCTGCGGCAGGTCTCGCAGTCACACCCGATCATGGGGACGCCCACCGAGGTGCCGGTGCCGAGAAAGGTGAGTTCGAGAGAGGCAGTCACAGCAGGTGTGTAAGCTCAACAGTTGCGGCATCGAAGGCCCGCCCTTCAAGGGCTTGTTGTCCCGCCAATGCTTGTGTGACCCAAATGACCGTTTCCATGGAGGTGACTTTCGCGGATTCCCGGTGCTCGCGCAAGCGCCGCAAGTCTAGGGCGATCAATCCCGGCAATCATCCCCGCTTGGCGCAAGTCTTGCGCCCGCCGCCACGTTGAATCCTGCCCATGCTGCCTCGCCGTTCCACCTTCGCTTTGCTTCTCCCGCTCATGCTCCTATGCGGGCGGGGACAGGCTGCGGACGGGCCGAAATTCGTCTCGTTTGGCAATGACGTGATGGCGGCGATCTCGAAAGCGGGTTGCAACCTGGGCACCTGCCACGGCAATGCCACCGGCAAAGGCGGCTTCAAGCTCTCCCTACGCGGCCAGGACGACGCCTGGGACTTCGCTGCCATGGTCCTGGATGCGGGAGGGCGGCGCGTGAATCCTTTCGTGCCCGAGAACAGCCTTCTGCTGCTGAAAGCCTCCAACAAGATCGCCCATGAAGGGGGTAAACGCTTTGATCCGAAGAGCTGGGAATACGCCGTGCTGCGCGACTGGATCGCCCAGGGCATGCCTGGGGTGGGCAAGGCAGAGGCGAGTCTCAAGAAACTTGAGGTGACACCGCGCGAGGCCACTCTGGCGGGTAAAATCAACCAAGTGCAGATCACCGCCAAGGCCACGTTCAGCGACGGCAGCGTGCGCGACGTGACCCCGCTGGCGGTGTATGAACCCTTGCAAAACGGCTTGGTGGAGGTGTCACCCGGGGGGTTGGTGAAGCGCCTGCAGTATGGCGAGCCTTCCGTGCTGGTGCGCTATCTCAGCCAGTCTGTGCCCGTGCGGCTCATGTTCGTGCCCGACCGCCCTGGATTCATCTGGGCCAGTCCCCAGCGCTCCAATTACATCGACAGCCAGATTTTCGCGAAGCTCAAGGCGCTGAAGATGAACCCATCAGGCCTCTGCGCGGACAGCGTGTTTGCCCGGCGCGCTTATCTGGATCTCCTCGGCATCCCGCCCACCTCGGACGAAGCTCGAAGCTTTGTGACGGACCAGCATCCAGACAAGCGTGCCCGCCTGGTGGATGCGCTGCTGGCACGGCCCGAATTTGATGATTTCTGGGCCATGAAGTGGGCTGATGTGCTGAAGGTCGAAAGTCGCACGCTGGACGTAAAGGGCATGACGGCCTTTCACGGCTGGATACGCGATGCCATTCGCACCAACCGCCCGCTGGATGCCTTCGTGCGCGACATCATCGCCACGACCGGCAGCAGCTACTCTGCTCCGCCCACCAATTTCTACCGTGCCAACCGTACGCCGGTGGAGCGCTCCGTGAGTGCCGCGCAAGTCTTCCTCGGCACCCGCCTCCAGTGCGCGCAATGCCACAACCACCCCTTCGACAAGTGGACGCAGGACGACTACTACAACTGGGCCGCCGTCTTTGCGCGGGTGGACTACAAGCTGCTGGACGACAAGCGCACGGACAAAAACGACAAGCACGAGTTCATCGGCGAACAGGTCATCTTTCTACAGCCCAAGGCGCGGGTCGAAAATCCGCGCACCGGGGATGCCGCGCGGCAACGCCTGCTGGGTGCCGACCTGCCTCCGTTGAAGCAGGGTGAAGACGAGCTGCAAGCCGCTGCCCGCTGGCTCACCAGTGGTGCCAACCCGCTCTTTGCCAAGGCCCAGGCCAACCGCATCTGGTACTATCTCATGGGCAGAGGCCTGGTGGACCCCGTGGATGACTTCCGGCTCACCAACCCTGCCTCGCACCCGGAACTGCTCGATCTGCTCAGCCGTGATCTGGTGGCCAGTGGATTCGACATGCGCCACCTGATCCGCACCATCATGCTCTCGCGCACCTACCAGCTCGACAGCGTGCCGACGGACACGAACACGGACGACACCATCAACTACTCGCACAACCAGCCGCGCCGCCTCAGTGCTGAGCAGTTGTTTGATTCATTGAACCAAGCCTTGGACGTGGTCCCCGACCTCAGCGGTGTGCCCGCTGGCTGGCGCGCCAGCCAGAAGCCCGGTCCTATCCATGCCAGGAAAATCGGCCAGGAGTCGCCCGAAGCATTTCTGGCGCAGTTCGGCAAGCCCCCGAGGCAGCTCAGTTGCGAGTGCGAGCGCGCTGCCACCACCTCGCTCAGCCAGACCTTCCAGCTCATCAGCGGACCCGTGGTCACCCGCGCCATCTCCGACCGCCGCAACATCCTGCGCAAGCTCGCCGGGGGTGACCTGCCAATGGGTCAAATGGTGGATGAACTGGTCTGGCGTACGCTCGGCCGGGCACCCTCGGCGGTTGAGCGCCAGCACATGAGCGACATGCTGCGCTCCTCCCAAGACAGGCTCGGGGCTTTGGAAGACATCGCCTGGAGCCTGGCGAATGCGAAAGAATTCGTGCTCCGACAATAGGCCTAGCACAAAAAAGCCGTCGCACACGCGACGGCTTTTTGCATTCGAAACCGAATACATTTCTGGCCCACCCTATGGAGTGGCAGTCGCTGTGGCACGGGCTGCTGCGGCAGCGCTGGAAGCCTGCTCAAGACCGGCAAGCCCGCGATAAGTACGACCGGCCTTGGCCACGAGACCGCGGCTCACGAGGCCTTGAAGCTTTTCATAGGAACGGAGGCGCAACATTTCTTCACCGCCACTCACGGCATTCTTCAACTTCAGGTTGTCATACACCAAGCCGAACAGGACATTGAATTCGTGCGTGTTGCCTGCGGTGAGAACATTCACGAGCTCATCAGTAACGTGGTCAGGAACACGACGGGAAAAACGAGTTTTGCGTGTGGTAGCCATAGGCTCGTACTATAACATCACACAGGCAAATCGGCCATGAAATTATTGTTTATTCACTGATCCAGTTCATTGGGCTGGGGGGACCGAAAGAGTGATGTCAGCGGTAACGTTTGGATGCGAATGGCGATGCGCCATTCGGGCAGATGTGAATAGTGTAAACGCTGGTATTTCTAGCGATTTGAAACATTTAGCCCTGTCACGAGGCGTATTCTGCGCCAGAATATTCGCCTTTCGCTCAAGCAGGTGATGAGTGCGTCATTGCGTCCGAACCTTGCTGCCCCCGGAAGCCGAGCGATTTTTTTTGAAACATGAGCCTTACCATTGATTTCACCGACCGTATTGCGCTGATCACCGGCGCCTCGCAGGGCATTGGCGCCCAGGTAGCCCGGACCTTCCATGCGGCAGGAGCGACCGTGGTTCTCAACCATCCTGATCTGGGCACCACCGGCGCGGATGCCGCGAAGATCGCCGCAGAACTGAACGCCCTGCGCCCGGACAGTGCCATGGTAATTGCCGCCGATGTCTCGAATGCGGAAGCAGTGCAGGCAATGATGCAGGAGGTTAAAGCCAGGCACGGGGGCCTTGATTTTTTGATCAACAACGCGGCCATCCTCAAGGACCGCACCATTGCGAAGATGGGTCTGGATGAATGGGATGCTGTCATTGATGTGAATCTTTCCGGCGTCTTTTACTGCTGCAAATTCGCCCTGGAAATCATGCGCGACCACGGGGCCATCGTCAGTTTTGGCAGCATCGCCGCCATCCAGGGCTTTTTCGGCCAGGCGAACTACGCCGCCGCCAAGGCGGGCGTGCAGGCGATGATGCGCGTGCTCAGCCGCGAGGCGGCGCGTCGGCAGATTCGCGCCAATGCCATCGCTCCTGGCGTGATCGACACATCCATGGCCGCCACGATCCCGGAGAGCGTGCGTGCTGAGATGATGAAGAACGTCCCCCTTGCACGTTTCGGCACCACGGAAGAGGTTGCCAATGTCGTTCTATTCCTGTGTTCCCCCCTGGCTTCTTATGTCACTGGGCAGACGCTGGAGATCAATGGTGGTTGGAGAGGATGACGATGCAGTTGATGGGTGAGCGGTGAGGGTTGATAGACGGACCCTGACAGTTTCCTGCGTTGGAGATCCTTCGACTTCGGCAGAGACGAACCTTTCAGGCTCTCAACTCTCCATTTGAATCATTAGTTCCCCTCATGCGCTCTCCCGCCCTTGTCACCACTGTCGAACAAGCCATTGCAGCCATCCCTGATGGCGCGACCGTCGCTGTCGGCGGCTTCGTGGGTGTCGGCCATCCGGAGATGCTCACCCATGCGCTGGAGCAGCGTTTCCTGGCTACGGGCGGGCCGCGCGATCTGACGTTGTACTACTGTGCAGGGCAGGGGGACAAGGCGGATCGGGGGCTCAACCACCTGGCGCATCCAGGAATGCTCAAGGCTGTCATTGGAGGGCATTGGAACCTTGCTCCCAAGCTGGGAGCGCTGGCGCTGACCAACCAGGTCGAGGCATGGAACCTGCCCCAGGGCGTGCTATGCGTGCTGCTGCGGGAGATTGCAGCGAAGCGGCCAGGCATCTTTACCAAGGTGGGCTTGCACACCTTTGTCGACCCCCGCCATGGCGGGGGCAAAATGAATGCCCGGACCACCACGGATCTAGTCGAACTCATCAATCTCGATGGCGAGGAATGGTTGCGCTACAAATCGGTGCCCGTTCATGTGGGTCTGATCCGTGCCACCTATGCTGATGCGCAGGGTAATCTGAGCATGGATCGCGAGGGGGCCATTGGCGAAGTGCTGCCCATCGCCCAGGCCGCGAAGAACCACGGCGGCATCGTCATCGCCCAGGTGGAAAGCGTGGTTGATCGAATCTCTGATCCAAAATCGGTGCGCGTACCTGGCATTCTCGTGGATTACATTGTCACAAGTGCCGGGCACATGCACGATCAGACCTTCGCGGAGCAGTATAACGAGTCCTATGTGGTCAGCGGCGGAGTCGAAACCCTCGCCCCCATGGCTGAGTCCGACCGCAAGCGCATTGGCCGCAGGGCGCTGGCGGAGATCAGGGCGGGCGATATCGTGAATCTCGGCATCGGCCTGCCGGAGACTGTGGCGGTGGTCGCCTCGGAGACAGGGAGGTTCCGTGAATTCACTCTCACGGTGGAGAGCGGTCCCATAGGAGGCGTGCCTGCCTCGGGACTGAGCTTTGGTTGCAGCGCTTTTCCAGAGGCGATCATCGACCAGCCGTCACAGTTCGACTTCTATGATGGTGGCGGCCTTGATGTCGCGATCCTGGGTGCAGTGGAAGTTGATGCGCAAGGCAGTGTTAATGTCGCCTCGCTCGGGGACCGCTTCGCTGGGGTGGGCGGTTTTGTTAACATCGCCACGCATGCCAGGCGCCTGATCTTCACCTGCACGTTCCGCGCCGGACCCCACGCCAAATTTGTCCGCAAAATCAAGCACGTCTGCTTCCATGGGCCGTCCGCGCTTCAGCGCGGCCAGCAGGTGCTCTACGTCACTGAGCGATGTGTGTTTGAACTCTCGCCCGAGGGCCTGCGGCTGATTGAAATCTCGCCGGGAACCGATCTCCATCGGGACGTGCTGGAGCAGATGGAATTCGCGCCAGTGCTGGCTATTGCTCAATCTTAGGGGCCTTCGGCGGTGACAGTTTCATCGGCAGCGTCTCCGTCCCATCCTCGCTTTCGTTGACGGGAACTGCGCGACGAACGTTGATGCCGGTCTCGCTGACGGGGATCGCCTTCAACAGTGGCGCGATGGAATGGAAGGGATCATGATCGGGATCCAAAATGGTGACACTCTGCATGCGCACAGGTTCGACATGCGTCCATTTTGGGTCTGTCGTCTGGCTGGCTATGCCGGGTTCGGCCCGACCGATCCCGGGCGTAAACTCCCTAATGATTTGCGGCAGCCCGGTACCCTGGTGAATGGTGCACACGCCGTCGAAGATCGTGCCGGGTCGCACCACTTCGGGGTACGTCGTGGGAACTTCGTGTTCGCGGCCCTCGGCGTCTGTCACCTTATCATAGCAGAAGTCCGTCGCCCGCAGTCCGCTTCTCGTGCAGATGAGCATGCGCTCGGCATTTTCCGGCGGCGCAAATTCCTCAGGTTTGTAGTCGGTGGTCGTCGCGTTCATGATGTCCGCCCAAATGGGCAGCGCGATGCGGTTGGAGAAGGCCAGGGGATAGAGCTGGGTTGGCTTGTCGAAGCCCACCCAGACACCGCAGGTCACCGCGGTGGTATAGCCGATGTGCCACATGTCCGTGAAGTTGTACTGCGTGCCGGTCTTGCCGGCAGCGGGGAATTTCTTCATCCCGAAGTCCGTGCGAGCGGCGCTGCCGGTGCCGTGATCCAGGGCATCAATGAGGCAGGAGTTGACCTGCCAGGCGGCGATCTCGTCCATCACCTGCACGGGCGCGGAGGCCTGCTCATCGATCTGGTAAATGGTCTTGTCCGCCGTATCGGTGATGCGGTTCACCACGTGGATGGTTTTGGGCCGCACGCCCTTGTTGGGAAAGGTGGAGTAGGCGAGGCACATTTCGTCCAGCCGTGCCTCGCTGGCACCCAGGTAGCTGGCCGGCATGGGCTTTACGGGGGATTCAATGCCCGCGCTTTTCGCCAGCTTTGCCAGCGCCGGCAGGCCCACTTGCTCGCCCAGCCTCACGACCCCCGCGTTCTGGCCGCGTACCATGACTTCACGCAGGCTGATCTTGCCCTGCGAATAAGGTGGCAGGCTGGCCGACTCCCGTTCCTGACCCCATTCGCCGACCAAACCCGTGAAACTGCCGATCATAAGGCGCTTGTTGTCGAGAACATTGTCATTCACCTGCGTGGCGGGGAAAAAGTCCGCCGCAGGCCTGGAAAAAGCAGCTGCGTACACAAAAGGGGTGAAGGTGGTGCCCACGGGCGGTCGCGCCTGAAACGCACGATTGAACTGGTTGTCCCTGAAATCGCGCCCGCCCACAACGGCCAGCACTGAGCCATCTGAATTGTTGATTACCAGTGCGGCGCCTTGCAAATAGCTGGTGACAGGGCGTGGAGTGGAGGGATCGATGGTTCCGGCTTTGAGCTTCGCCAGATAGTCTTTCAACTCCGTGTGGTACTGGTCGTAGGTCTGGTGCGCCCAGCCTTTGTGCAGGGATTCCACTTCGCCAAGACGCCGCCGGACCGCTGCGTCAGCGGCGGCTTGCAAGGCAGGGTCGATGGAAGTGTAGATGCGAAAGCCGCCCGTGGCGGCGCGTTCTTCGCCCACGAGTTTGATCACTTCCTGCCGCACCTGGTCATAGGCATAGGTGAGCTGGGGGTTGGCGGCGGGAACAGCCGTGATCATCGGCTTTTTTTCCAGTTCCGAGGCTTCGGCGGGAGTCAGATACTTCTCCTCCATCATGCGGTGCAGCACCTGGTTGCGGGCCTTGATCGACTGATCCACATGCTTGATTGGCGAGTATCGGTTCGGCGCCTTGATCAGCCCGCAGATGGTTGCCGATTCTTCAATGGTGAGGTCATGCACCCCTTTGCCAAAATAACCCTGCGCCGCCGCCTGGATCCCATAGAAATTCTGGCCGTAGGCACCGCCAAAATAGATGCGGTTCAGATACAGCTCCATGATCTCCTCCTTGCTGTAGTGCTTCTCCAGCCGCATGGCCACGAAGGCCTCCAGAATCTTGCGGGTCTTGGTTTTGTCCATCAGCCCAAAAGTCTGCCGGGCGAGTTGCTGAGTGATGGTGCTGGCACCCTGGGTGACCTTGCCGCCCAGCTTGATCGTGATGATGATCGCGCGGCTTACTCCCCACCAGTCCACGCCGTTGTGTTCGTAGAACCGGGCATCCTCCTGCGCCATGAGCGCTTTTTTGAAGTGCGCCGGCACCTCGCCCAGCTTCACCGGTGTGCGATTGAACAGATAGAGCTTGCCCAGTTCGCCACCGTTCCGGTCGTACATGATGCTGGATGCCTCCAGTTTCTTGCACTGCTCAAGGTCGTACGTTTCCGCCTTCTCGCGCAGCGGCTGGATGAAAAAAACGAGCACCCCAAAGCCCACGGAAGCCCCCAGAATGGCGAGCGCCAGCAGGGCGCTGAACCAAGTTCGTTTGTAGAATGGCTTTTTTCTCAGACCGCTGGGGCCTCGCCAGTTGCTTTCGCCAAGCAATTCGTCGTCTAGCATGGAGTTGTGTGGTAGCGGGAAGGGGGTGGAAGCGGGCCTCTATAGTACGCATCTCGATGCCGCGCGCCACCTGATTCCTCATCCTCGCCAAACCGTGATCACGCCTGCCGAACTCCTCATCCGCCAGCTTATCGCCGCTTCATCCCGTCACTGGGTCAGTTTCGCCCAGGTGATGGAACTGGCTTTGTACCACCCTGACCATGGCTATTATGCTCACAGTCCCAGGCGGATCGGGCGCGCCGGCGACTTTTTCACCGCCGTGAGCGTGGGGCCTCTCTATGGTCGGCTTTTAGCCCAGGTAGCAGTGGAAACCTGGGAGCGTCTGGGGTGCCCTCCCTCCTTCACCCTCATTGAGCAGGGTGCTCATGATGGCCAGCTTGCGGCCGATGTCTGGGAGGGGCTGCAGAGCCACGCGCTTGGGGCGGTGGCCCGGTATCTCATCGTCGAGCCCCAGGCTGCCTATCGCGAGGCGCAACAACAACGGCTGGGCCCGCTCTTGGGTGAAAGGCTTGCCTGGGTCGAAAACCTGTCCGGTCTTGGCTCCGATCCCGCCCATGCCCTGTTCTTGTGCAATGAACTGCTCGATGCCTTTCCTGTGCATCGAGTGCGCTGGAACGGGCAGGCCTGGGAGGAATTGGGCGTGGTCTTGGACGAACACGACGCACTAGGTTTTGGGCCGCAGCCCATCACGGACCTAGTGCTCGCTGAAGAACTCACCCGCCTGCCCGCTGATCCGCCCGCAGGTTATACCACCGAAGTGCATCCCGCTGCCACCCAGTGGCTGCGCTCGCTCGCCGCCACCTCGTTCAAAGGCGCGCTCATGATGGCAGATTACGGCCACGAGCAGGCCGAGTACTACGCCCCTGAGCGCAGCGAAGGTACAGTGCGCCGTTACCAGCAGCACCGGATGGATGGCGACATCCTGGGCGCCCTCGGCCTCAGCGACCTCACCGCGCACATCAACTTCACGCAGGTGATAGCGGAAGCCGAACGTGGCGGCTTTGTCTTGGAGAGGTTCATGGAGCAGGGCCGGTTCCTCACCCACCTCGCGAAACCTTGGCTGGCTTCTCTGGAGGGCCGGCCGCCCACGAGCGAAACGATGGCCCTGCTGCGTCAGTTCCAGACACTCACGCATCCCAGCCACATGGGCGTGGCCTTTCGCATGCTGCTCATGGCCCGATGATGGCAGCCTTCAACTCCCCGTTTCCCGCACCCAACCAGGAACCCTGAACCGGGAACGCTCCCTCCGATCGTCTGTCTTCGCTCGACTCCCAGTTTCCAAACTCTTCCTATTTCACTCTTCAATTTTCACTCTTCATCCCAACCCTGAACCGGGAACGTCCTCTCTGAACTCCGTTTCGGGCTCCCCCTACCTCCTGATCCACCGCGAGCCCCAGGCCACGCTCCACTGATATTTCCGTGCGTGTTCGCGGATGACGAACGGCATGTCCTGCTCGTGCACCAGTTCGAAATGAGGCGCCAGTTTTGCTGTCAGCCAGTCGCGCGTGGAGCCCTGGGGCCAGTTTTCCGGCGGCGTGAAGTCAGCCAGCCAGGTGCACGGAGTGGTGAGGAGCAGCTGGCCGCCCCTGGTCACCAGCGAGGGCAGGCGTTCGACGAGCTTTTGGGGTTCCGTCAGCCGGCAGAGAAGGTTTGCCGCATGCACCACCGCGAACGCCCCCAGGTCGGCGCGCAGGTTCATGGCATCGCCCTGCTCAAAGCTGACATTGCCGCGTGGCAGGTTGGGCGGAACATTCGCCGTGAGCGTTGTTGTCAGCGTGCCTTCTTCGAGCCGCTCATATTCCAGGTTCTCGCCTTGCTGGAGCCGTGTGGCGGCATCCACGAAGCTCTGTGAGAAATCGATGCCTGTCACCTCATTGACGAAAGGCGCGAGTTCGAAGCTCGACCTGCCCACGGCACAGCCCAAATCGAGCGCGCGCGCCGGATCTGGGATGCTGAACAGGTCCACCAGCTCCAGCACCGTTCGCACCGGGAAGCCCAGCGCTTCTTTTGGGCCGTCGGGCCAGGGCAGCACCTCATGATGACTGCCGTAGTGAAACAACAGGTACTCGCCGAGCAGCCGCCGGGTTTCGTAGATGTTCGCCATCACGCGAGCGCCTCGGTGAGGTATGGCATCGGCTGGAAGTGTTCGATCAGCACCTGCACCTGGCCGTCGCGGCTCAGGCGCGTTTGTTTGATGTCGAAATTGGGGGTCTTGTGAGGGGCGAAGAGGATGTCGTCATGCGTGGCATTTTGCCGGCGCTTGAACAATTCCGGCGTGATGTGGCCGCCCAGATGATCGTCGCGCCCGGTTGCCAGATGGCAGGTCCCCAGCACTTTCTCATCCTGAATATCCGCCCCGCTCACAGGCAGCACCTGCGTGCCAAACCCCAGTTCGCCCAGCACGCCCGTCATTGGGTCGTCGAGCAGCTTGCGGTTGTGTTCGTCAATCGTGCTCTGGTTGCCCTCGATCAGTTCGGCCTTGATGATCCGGCCGCCTGTCACCGTCAGCTTGCCCAGCGTGCCGTCTTCGTACTTCAGGGGGAAGGCACCCTCGGCGCCCGTGGGCACAAAGTACACCTCGCCTGCCGGCAGGTTGGCAATGTCCGGCGTTTCACCGCGGCACAGGCCGTGAGATTTCTGTGCTTCCTGACCGCCCAGTTCCAGCCTCACGGTCATCTCCTCGCCGCCATGCACCACGAAGTCGATCTCCACCCAGTCCGCGCGCGTCATCCGCAGCCGCAGCTTCTCTGCATCGCGGCTCACATCGTTGTAGTCCACCGCCAGTCCGGTATTGAGAATCACATCATTAAGGCCGTGCAGCGTTGCACCCCGGAAACCATACTGCTTGGCGAAGGCCGTGAGCGGCGCCGTGGCACTGAAAGTGCTGATGCACAGAATGATGTCGTACTTCGAGTACACATCCTTCTCCAGGCTCAATTCCGTGCCCGCCATGTCCACGCACAGGTCCGGCAGATCCAGGTTGCTCCCGGTGGTCTGCACGTAGGCATACATTTCGCCCCCCGTCGCCCCCAGCTCCGCCAAGCCCCCGTGTTGCAGACCCTCATAGAAATGCAGGTGCGCCTTCTGCTGCACCTGGCGCTTGGTGTTTTCCAGGAAGGCGTAGTCCTTCGCCTCCGCAAGGTCGGGCAGGTCGATGAGGATGCAGATGCGCTTGCCCTGGGTGGGTTCAAACACCGACGACAACAGGCGCACGAGGTTGAAAGTGGGGAACTGCCGCTTGTCGGCAGCAGACTGGACGGTGGGTAGAAGCATGGAGGTCATGGTGTCAGGCCACAGGGGGCTGGTAAACTGCTTTACGCAGGCAAGTACGCACGGGGCGGCAACGATTTTATGCGCGATGCCCGCCTGGCATGGGTTCCTGGGCGGTCCTGTCCATGCCTGCGCCAGCCGCCGCCAACCCCCCGTCGGTGATCAAAGGCTTCCGAAACGTCGCCTTCGTATGTATTCCTGCTTCTCTCTTGCCCCGACGCTGCTAAGTTCGGGTCCGGAATGAGCATCCTGCACAAAGTCAAACGCCCGTCCGCCATCACGGTGGGCCAGTTTTTCCAGCACAACCAGCAGTCCTTGAAGCTGAAACTGGTGGGCGGGGATGCGGGCATGGGCCGCAAGATCCAGGAGCCCTCGATCAACCGGCCGGGCTTGGCGTTGTCAGGCTTCTTTGATTACTTCGCCTACAAGCGGGTGCAGGTGATCGGCAATTCCGAACTGGCCTTTCTGGAAGGCCTCGACACCGCCTCCCGCACCCGGCGCTATGAAGCCCTGTGTGGCTGGGACATCCCTTGCCTGGTGATCGCGCGCGGTCGCATCGTGCCTGAGGAACTGGTAAAAATCGCCAACGGGGCCGGCATCTGCGTATTTCAAACCAGCATGGTGACGATGAAATTCATCAATTTGGCCACCATGCGCCTGGACTGGTCTTTCTCGCCCACCACCACGGCGCATGGCAGCATGGTCGATGTGCAGGGCATCGGCGTGCTTGTCGTCGGTCCCAGTGGCAGCGGCAAAAGCGAAAGCGTCATCGGCCTGTTGCAGCGCGGCGCCAGCCTCGTGGCGGATGATGCTGTGCGCCTGCGCCTGAACGAAGACCGCGAGGTCGTGGGCACCTCGCCTGAAATCACGCGCAGCAAGATCGAAGTGCGCGGTCTCGGCATTCTCGATGTGGCGCGCCTGTTCGGCGTGGGCAGCGTGCGTCTGTCCAAACGGCTTGATTTGATTGTTCACCTTAAGATCGGCGTGGAGCTGCATGAACTGGAGCGCGTCGGCGCGGATGTGCGCACGGAGGACATGCTGGGCCTTCCCATCCCCAGCGTGGACCTGCCCGTGGCACCGGGCCGCGACATCTCCGGGCTCATTGAACTGGCCGCCCTCAACTTCAAGCTTAAAGCCTTCGGTTACGACAGTGCCGCCGACTTCAACGAATCGTTGTTGAAAAAGATGGCAGATGATCAATTAGGTTAGCCCCTTGTACCCACCATGACGCTGGAGAAAGAATTCACCATCACCAACAAGAACGGCATGCACGCACGCCCCGCCGCGCAATTCGTGAAGCATGCCAGCCAGTTTCTGTGTGAAATCTGGATGGAAAAGGACGAGGAACAGGTCAACGGCAAAAGCATCATGGGCCTCATGATGCTCGCCGCGGCGCGCGGCGAAACGGTAAAGCTCACCACTCAAGGCACCGATGCCGAAAAGGCGATGCTGGACCTGGGAACTTTGATCGAAAGTGGCTTCGGGGATACCGAGTAGGCAGGCCTTGAACATCGCATGAATCATTGACGGCACGGGACCTGCTCTGGATGATGGCGGTGCTTCCATGCCTTTTATTCCCGACACTTCCGAACGTCTCTGGCGCGGCCTGCCTGTTTCCTCAGGCGTGGCCGAGGCTGTCGTCCATGTGCTGAAGGATGAGTTTGATGAGCCTGCCGAGCGGGCCATCGAGCAGGACGAGGTGGATTCCGAGCTGGTGCGCCTGGATGATGCGATTGCCGCCACAAAAAATGAGATCCTCGCTCTGCAGCATAGCATCGAAGAACGTGGCGACGGCACGGAGGCGGATATTTTTGAGACCCATCTCATGCTCCTTGAGGACATCACCGTCCTTGACCATGTGCGCAAGACCGTGCGCAACAAGGGGTTGAGCGTCGATTTCGTCTATTACAAGCTGATGCGCCGCCACATGGAGGCGCTGCGCGGGGTCAATGATCCCTATCTGCGTGAGAGGTTCATCGACATCAAGGACATCACCCAGCGTGTGATGCGCCACCTGCGCGGCGAACAGCGTGCGGAGCTGAGTTTTGACCGGCCCGTCATCATCGTGGCCCACGATTTGACGCCTTCGGACACCGTGCAGCTCGACCGCAGCAAGGTCATGGGCTTTGCCATCGAGACCGGCAGCATGAACTCCCATGCCGCGATCATCGCCCGCTCGCTGGGCATGCCTGCCGTGGTGCGGCTGCATGGTCTTTGTGATGAAGTTCACACCGGTGAGCACGTCCTGCTCGATGGCTCCGAGGGCCTGTTTATTCAGCGCCCCTCGCCCGAGACACTTGCCCGCTATCGGCAGATCGAAGCCCGGACCGAGGCGCAGGAGGACCTGCTGCAAGCCCTCGCCAGCCAGCCCGCCGTCACACTCGACGGCCGCGAAATCTGTGTGGGCGCCAATGCGGAGTTTGTCGATGAGCTCGACAGCATCGAGGAGAGCGGTGCCGAGGAAGTCGGCCTGTTCCGCACCGAGATCGTCTATTTGGAAGACCCGGATGCCAGCGAGGAAGCCCTGTCCGAGCTGTACATCGAGGTGGTGCAGCGCCTGACCCCCCGGCTCGTCATCTTCCGCACCTTGGATCTGGGTGGCGACAAGCTTGATCCCCGGCTGGCTGAAGAGCCGGAGCCCAATCCCTTCCTCGGCTGGCGCGGGATCCGCGTGTCGCTGGGCCGCAAGGATTTCTTCAAGCGCCAGCTGCGCGCCCTGCTGCGTGCCTCCTGCCACGGCCCCATTGGCATCATGTTTCCCATGGTCTCCGGGGTCGAGGAAGTGTGCGCGGCCAAGATCGTGCTGCAAGAGTGCCGCGAAGAACTTGAACGCGAAGGTTTCGCCATCCCGGAGAAAATCCAGGTCGGCGCAATGATCGAAATCCCCAGCGCCGCCGTCACCGCCGATCTGATTGCTCCAGAGGTCGATTTTTTCAGCCTTGGCACCAATGATCTCATTCAGTACAGCATCGCGGTGGACCGTCTGAACGAACGCGTCGCCGATCTTTATCAGTCCACCCATCCTGGCGTCTTGCGAATGATCCGCATGGTCGTGGACGCCGGTCAGCGCTTCAAAGTGCGCACCTGCATGTGCGGCGAGATGGCCGGTGATGTGGAACTGGTGCCCCTGCTGGTCGGGCTGGGCCTGGATGAACTCAGCATCGCCTGCGGCCAGGTGCCGCGCGTGAAACAGGCGATCCGCAAGCTCAATCAGTTCGACTGCGTCAGCCTGGCCATCGAGGCTCTGAAGCTCTCCGATGCTGCCGAGATCCGTGCCCTCAGCCGTGTGTTGGCAGTCGAGGCTTATCCCGAACTTCTGGGTTAACCCCCTGCTGCTCTTCGGCGTATCACGTGACGGCCCGGCGCCTGCAGCGCTTTGCATTGCGCAAGAATGGCGGTGCAATGCCCTCACTTCATGACTAGCTTCAGAGGCCTATTGCAACCGGACCGGCAGCATCATGAAGACCAAGGAGCCTAAAGGACCCCAGAAGACTGAACGGTCGCACGACATCTTGAAGCAGACGAGGAACAACCCGGTGCAGGCGTTCTTCAGGCCGCGCACGGTGGCGCTGATCGGGGCGAGCGAGTCGCCGGATAGCGTGGGGGCCGCCCTGGCCCGGAATCTCCTGGGCTTCGGCGATGGCTTCTTCCCTGTGAATTCCAGGCGCAAGACGGTGCTTGGCCGGCCCGCGTTTGCCCGCATCGGCGAGGTGCCGCGCAAGGTGGACCTGGCGGTGATAGCGACACCGGCAGCGAGCGTGGCGGGGATCGTGCGCGAGTGTGTGGACGCGGGGGTGACGGCGGCGATCATCGTGTCCGCCGGGTTCAAGGAGACCGGCGCGGAGGGCGTCGCGCTGGAGCAGCAGATCCTGGCGGAGGCAGCACGGGGCAACCTGCGCATCGTGGGGCCGAATTGCCTGGGTGTGATGTCTCCTCATATTGGGCTGAATGCGACCTTCGCCGCGCACATGGCTGAAAAGGGCAGCGTGGCCTTCATCAGCCAGAGCGGCGCCTTGTGCACGGCCATCCTGGACTGGAGCCGCCGCGAGCGGGTGGGCTTCAGCGCCTTCGTCTCCGTGGGCTCCATGCTGGACGTCGGTTGGGGGGATCTCATCGACTGGCTGGGCGATGACCCGCTGACCAAGAGCATTCTGATTTACATGGAGTCCATCGGTGACCCGCGCGCCTTCCTCTCCGCCGCCCGCGAGGTGGCCCTGACCAAGCCGGTGATCGTCATCAAGGTGGGCCACACCGAGGCGGCGGCGCGCGCGGCCGCCTCGCACACCGGTGCGCTGACTGGCAGTGATGCCGTGCTGGATGCGGCGTTCCGCCGGGCCGGGGTGCTGCGTGTGTCGCGGATCGAGGAGTTGTTCGACATGGCGGAAGTGCTCGCCAAGCAGCCTCGCCCGAAAGGGCCGCGCCTGGCCATTGTCACCAACGCCGGCGGACCTGGCGCCCTGGCCACGGATCTGCTGGTGACCAGTGGCGGCGAGCTTGCCCCGCTTTCACCCCATACTCTGGCGAAGCTCGACGAGCTCCTGCCCGTGCATTGGAGCCACGCCAATCCCATCGACATTCTGGGCGATGCCTGCGCGGAGCGTTTCGCCAGCACTTTGCGCATTGTCACCCAGGACCCTGAAATTGATGGCACACTGGTCATCCTGACCCCGCAAGCCATGACGAACGCCTCTGCCTGCGCCGCGGCGATCGTCCCCGCGGTAAAGGGGCTTGCCAAGCCCGTGCTGGCAAGCTGGATGGGCGGGGAGGATGTGGATGAGGGACGGCGGACGTTGAATGAAGCCGGCATCCCCACCTTTGATTATCCCGACCGGGCCGCACGTGCCTTTGCCCTTATGTGGCAGAGGGAGCAGGCGCTGCGCGCGCTATACGAAACACCTGCCCTAACCGGTCCTAATGCAAACCGGGCGCAAACTGAAGTAGCTTCGCAGGTGATAGCCGCCGCTTTGAAGAGCGGTGCCACCCTGCTTTCCAAGAGCGACTGCAACCGCGTCCTGCACGCTTACCATCTGCCCACCCAGGAAGTCGTGACGGCCACGACAGAGGCTCAAGCGGTCAAAGGCGCGCAACGTCTGGGCTACCCGGTAGTGGTGAAGCTGCACTCCGCGACCCTGACCCACAAGACGGAGGTGGGCGGCGTGAAGCTGGACCTTCGCGATGAGGCCGCGGTGCGCCGGGCATGGCAGGAGATCAAGGCTGGGGTGCCAGCAAAGGACTTCCTGGGCGTGACCCTGGAGCCCATGGTGTCAGTCGCGGACGGCTACGAATTGATCCTCGGCAGCAGCCAGGATCCGCAGTTTGGTCCTGTGCTTCTGTTCGGTGCCGGCGGCAAGTTGGTGGAGGTGTTTAAAGATCACGCGCTCGGCCTTCCGCCCCTCACGGCCACCCTGGCGCGGCGCATGATTGAGCGCACCCGCATCGCCACCGCCCTGCGGGGAATCAGGGGGCGTCCGGCTCTGGATCTTGCCGCATTGGAGCAACTCCTGGTCAGGTTTGGCGAGCTTGTCACCGGCCAGCCGCGCATCAAGGAGATGGACATCAACCCGTTGCTTGCCACGCCGCGCGGCTTTGTCGCACTGGACGTGCGGATTTTGCTGCACGGCCCGGAAATCGCCGAGGCCGCCCTGCCGAAGCCCGTGATCAAACCTTACCCCGTTCAGCATGTGGAGTCCTGGACCCTGCCTGATGGAACGCCGGCGATCATCCGCCCCATCCGGCCGGAGGATGAGCCGATGATGGTTGAGTTTCACCACCACCTTTCGGACCGCAGCGTGTACTATCGCTGGTTCAATACCTTTGGTCTGGATCAACGCATCGCGCATGACCGGCTCGCCCGGATCTGCTTCATCGACTATGACCGGGAGATGGCGCTGGTAGTTGAACGCACGGATGCCACGAACCGCCGCGAAATCATCGCCGTGGGCCGTCTCAGCCGCCTGCAAGGCGTCAATGCAGCGGAGTTCTCGCTGACCATCAGCGACGCCTGGCAGCGCCACAGGCTGGGCACCGAACTTCTGCGTCGCCTCGTGCAGATCGGTCGTGAAGAGGGTCTTGCCTGCATCCGTGCAGAGATCCTTCCCGAGAACGCTGGCATGCAAGCCCTGGCCCGCAAGGCAGGCTTTAACGTCCGCTGCGATGTTCTCGAAGGGGTCTGCCGCGCCGAGATCCTTCTCTGATTCTTTTTCAATCCTTCGCTTTGCTTTCAACCCATGTCTGCCGCCCATCTCCGCACTGGTCTCCTGCTGGACCCGGTATACCGCGCCCATGACACCGGCCCCGGCCAGCCGGAAAGTCCGGCGCGCATCATGGCGGTGATCGAGTGCCTGCAAAAGCGCGGCCTGGCGGACGAGGGGGTGCCTCTTACCCAGCAGCCAGCGGAGCCCGATGACATCCTGCTCTGCCACACCCATCAGTATTTTGAGACCGCTAAGCGCGATGTCTTCTCGGGCGCTCACGAGCTGAGCACCGGTGACACGGTCATCTGCCCACGCTCCTTCGACATCGCCCTGCGCGCCGTCGGTGGTGTGATGAACGCGGTGGATGCGGTCATGACGGGCAAGGTGAACAACGCTTTTTGCGCCGTGCGCCCGCCAGGTCATCACGCCAGGCCTGATCAAGGCATGGGCTTCTGCCTGTTCAACAGCATCGGCATCGGAGCCCGCCACGCCCAGCGCAAACACGGCGCGGACAAGGTGCTCATCGTCGATTGGGACGTGCATCACGGCAACGGCACGCAGGACGTCTTTTATCAGGACGGCAGCGTGTTCTTCTTCAGCACGCACCAGTCGCCCTGGTATCCAGGCACGGGCCCGGCGGAGCAGACCGGCGAGGGCCATGGCAGCCACTGCACCCTCAATTGTCCGCTGCCCGCCGGCACCGGCATCAAGGCGATCAGCGCGGCCTTTCTCGACCAGCTCATTCCGGCAGCCATGAAGTTCAAGCCCGATCTGGTCATGATCTCCGCCGGCTTTGATTCGCGCCTGGGCGACCCGCTGGGCCAGTTCCAACTCACCGACGATGACTTCGTGACCCTCACCAAGCTCCTCATGAGCTTCGCCAATGAGTATTGTGAGGGCCGCATCGTCTCCGTGCTCGAAGGCGGTTACAATCTCGCCGGCCTCGCCAGCGCTTCCAGCGCGCATGTGGGCGCACTGATGGGCTATTGAAGGCGGTCAAGGCTTCGAGCTTTCTTTCAGGTCATACCACGGTGGGTCGAAAACGAGGCCAAACCTATCGCACAGATGGTGTCCCCGGCTCATGCCGCACGAGTTCCGCTGTAGCTGGCTTCTTTGAAGCCGGACCTGCTGCGCCGCCGTCTCGCACCAAACCTTGTTGGGCAGTGCTTGGAAAGGGTCACCCTCTTCGACCTCGTCCTGCGCCTCCGGGCTGCGGAGATGGCCTCAGTGTGCCCTCCCCGAGTCTCAGACATCCTGACCCGACGACGGCTTTCCATGGTTCGCGGAAAGGGAATAATTCCCTTCCCCACAGATTCAGGGAATCCGCAGATTGACTTCGTCTGTCTCGGGGACTCGGCTTAGAAACCACCAATCTGTGGGTTGTCTGAATCTGTGGGAGGCCTTTTTGGGGATCAGACAGTTTCCTGTGGCGTCAGGCTGCCCGAGTCTCTGGACTCGTTTGCAACTCCTGTGGTATCACCTGGTCCCTGGGGGCGTGCGGTCCTCGCCAAAGTACTTCTCGCTCCGATAGCGCAGCCACACTCGCAGCACCTGAGGCACCTTCTCGCGCTCCGCTTCGCTCAGGGATTCATACAGCGTCATTGCCTTTGCACGTTCGCCCCGGCAGGCCGGGTTGTTATGCGCATCCCAGAGGCTGCGTGCTGCACGGATACGCCGACAGACCTCTTTGATGAGCGCCGCGCCGACGAGGGGTTTGTCGTTCTTTTTCTTCGCGGGCATGGTGTGAACTAACCGTGCAGGCCCATTCCGGCAAGGTTCATCTTGGCCGCAGCTTCCGGCCACAATGCGCGGGACGGTCAACCACAACCCGCCGGCAAGATGGGCCTCGGCAACCTGGCGCACCGGAACTGCCGTGGTTGCCATTGGCACGACTTTACCTGTTCCTCCTCCGCCCGGGGCGGGATCTGTCGCCACACGGATCGCGCCGCACAGTCCACGTTCCTGCGATCCTTTGCCCATGCGCGCCATTTCACGCGGCTCCTCGGTGGTTCGCACACCTGTCTGTACATGAACAACATTTCTTGCCTCAAATCGGGAATGTTCTCGCCATTTTGACCCTCCAGCTGTCAATCTCACGGCGGCGATAAAGAGGCTAGAGTACAAACCCGCCTGTTTGTCGCTGATCCGCCTGTCCACCCAAAAAAACACAATCCCTGGGCAATCATGAATCGTCTAGATACGGGCCTTTTGCTGATAATGGTAGGTGTCGTCGGTCTCATTTTTGTGTTCCTATTTACAAGGCCTCCGCCCAACGTTCCTGCTTCCTTCCCTGATTTCCCGGCGCTCATTGTCTGGGGATTCCGGTATGTAGCTCTTTTCCTCTGCATAATTATCGGATGCCGCCTGGTTGTTACCACCCCCAGCTCGAAGTAACTCTATCGCATGCCCACAAGAGGGGCTTTTTTGTCGGATCAGCGCGTGACTTGACTCCAACTTCAGCTGCTTCGTTCATGCTCACCGTCTCTTCCCTGGCCACTTGCCCTTGCGTTCGCGTGAGCGCACAGGCACCATCGACTGTCTCGGCGACTTGGCGTGCAGCACCTTGAAGCTGCCGTCCTGAGCGACGAGGCTTTTCTCACCAAAGGCTTCCTCAAGCAGGTGTTCATAGGGGAGGTGGCGGTTGGCGACCATCCAGAGCTCGCCATTGGTTTTGAGTGCGCGAGCGGCGGCGGCGATGAATTTGATGCCCAGCAGGTGGTCGGGCTCGCGGCCGTCGTGGAAAGGCGGATTCATCACGATGAAGTCGTAGCTGCCCACCGGCACGTCGTTCGGCACGTCGCTCCAGAAATAGTGCGGACGGCAGGGCACCGGCATCAGGCCAATGTTGCGTTTCGCGGCTTCGAGAGCGTGGCGGTCGGCTTCGAACAGGTCCATGGCGGCCACGTCGTGGCACTTGCTGAGCACCTGGTGAGAAAGATAGCCCCAGCCGGCTCCCAGGTCGGCGCCGTGGCCCTTCAGTTCTGCCGGCAGTTGCGCTGCGAGCATGGCGGAGCCTTCATCCACTTCGTTCCAGGAGAAGAAGCCGGGTTGGGACCAGAACTGCCCGTCCAGCACACGGCGCAGGCCGCCAAAGGTGCGCCACTCGGCGATCGTCTCTTCGTTCAGGGCGGCCGTTTTGGTGGCCCAAAACACCCGGCAATGATGCTTGGCGATCATGGTGACTCCGCCAGCCACCTCGGCCACGTGCTTTTCGAAGCGCTTCGCGCCCCAGTCGTTGTGAAGGCACACCATCAGCGTGCCGCCCGGATTGAGCAGATCAAAGCCGCGCGCGATGTCCGCCAGGGTCTGGTCGCGCTGCCGCTCGGGTAGCAGCAGCACCAGGTCGAACTTGCCTTCGATGCGCTCCACGGTCTTGAACTTTGCGGCTTCAAGCCGGGCCGCCCGGGGCTTGAACGATTGCTCGCACACCAGTTTCGATTGCAGCCGCCTCAGGCTTTCATGCGCCTGCCCGCGCAGAAACGCAATCTGCGCCGCGCTTTCGATGCGATCAGGGATTTCATCAAAGGCAAGGATCAGGGTTTCCAGGGCGATTTGGTGTTCTTCAGGCATCAGGAAGGAAGTGAAAAGGGGTAAGTGAAAAGCGAAAAGGGATGAAGGAGCCGTCCTGCAACCATCAGAACTTGGCACTTAGCACTTAACACTCCGCACTTCACCTTCATTCGAAGCCGCGGACCTCGAACCCGCCAAACCCTATCAGTCCCTCTCGGCGAGCAAAGCAGCCTTGCTCTCCGCTAGTTGCGCCCGCTGCCCCTTGCGCAGGTAAGGCCAGTGCAAGGACAGGGTCTTGAGTTCCGCCAGGATGGCGGCGGAGACGATCAGACGCATGTTTTTCTTGTCATCGGCGGGCACCACGTACCAGGGGCTCTTCTCGGTGGCCGTGGCCTTGATGGCATCTTCATATGCCACCATGTACTTGTCCCAGTGGCCGCGTTCGGCCACGTCGCCGGCATTGAATTTCCAGTTCTTGCTGGGCGTGTCGATGCGCTCCAGGAAGCGCTTCTTCTGCTCGGTCTTCGAGACGTGGAGCATGAACTTCACGACCCGGATGCCGTTGCGATGGGCGTAGGCCTCGAAATTGGTGATGTCTTCATAGCGCTTCTTGAAAAGCTTGGCCATGTCCTTGGTCGCTTCAGCAGGCAGGCGCTGCTGTTCCAGAACGATGTGCGGGTGGACCTTGCAAACCAGCACCTCCTCATAGTAGCTGCGGTTGAAGATGCCGATACGCCCGCGTGGAGGCATCTTCTGGGAACTGCGCCAGAGGTAATCGTGGTCCAGTTCTTCCACACTTGGTTGCTTGAAGCTGTGGACCTCCACTCCCTCGGGATTGATGCCGCTCATCACATGCTGGATCGTGCCATCCTTGCCGGCCGCATCCATGGCCTGAAAGATGAACAGGGCACCGTAACGGTTGTGTGCGAACATCATCTGCTGCAGGTCGTTGATCTCGCAGCGGAACTCTCCAAGCAGCGAATCATAGTGCGCCGCATCCTTGTAGAGATCCTTCACCTTGGTCGGCACCTTGCCGAGTTTGAAGGGCTTGTGCTGGGCGGGCACGCGAAAGGCATCCAGGTCGAGCTTCAGTTTCATCCCCGCACGATGCCCTGGAAATGACGAATGACCAATGACCAATGACGGAAGGGGCGACCCTCCTCGGCGGATTTGAACCTTGTCTGGCTCCTAATTCGTCATTAGTCATTCGTCATTGACGCCCGTGTCCTGGCTCCGAACACTCCCCCACTGTATGCGCATGACCCTGAGAACTGGTTGGTGGATGATGGCTCTGGCCGTGATGTTGTCTGCCTTCGGATGTAAGAAGGACCTGGCTCAATCCCCAGGTTCTGCGGCGGAGGGAAGGCTGCCCATCGTTCTCTCATCCTGGGCGGCGCATGCCGCCAAGCTGGGCTTTGTGGCGCATCTGCCGGCGGATACCGAAGCTTGTTTCGGCACGCTGAATCTGCCGGTCCACACCGCCGCGCTGAAGCAGACGAACTACTTCAAGGATTTGACCGCCTTCCTGGATGACAAGATGCCCGCCCCGACCGCCAGCACCCCGAAGATGGGCGACACGCCCAAGCTCATCGAGAAGCTGCTGGACGGTGATTTTTTCATCAGCATGGGCAAGGGAGCGGCGAAGTCGATCCGCAGCTGGCAGAGGCTCTCCTCCTTTTATACCGAGATGATGTACCGCAGCCTCATGGCCGGAGTCACCCCGGGTGCCAAGCCTGGAAGTGACGGCAAGGAGCAGATGCTGAACGCCCTGATCAAGGACCCCGATCTCGTCAAGCGCTTCACCGCTGCGCTTGTGGACGTGGAATTGCCGCCGCTCATGATGGGGGTGCGCACGGACAAGCCGGACGAGGTGCTCAAGGAACTGCTGCCCGATGAGCTGCTGGCCCAGCTCAAGAAGAAGGCCAAGGTCTCGCAAGTGACGACCAACTTGAACGGCCAGTTCACGCTGATCGAAGCCACGGGCAAAGCCCTGCTCACCGATGAAATGAAGAGGCAGTGGCTGGACGGGCTTGGCGCCGCTGCCTCCGCCTCACAGGCTGAGATCGGCAAGGCAGTGGACGCACTGCAAGCCAAGCCCTTCACGCTCGCCTATGGTACGGCGGATGGTTTTTTGATTGTGTCGCTGGGAAATGCCCGGCCCAGCCTGCAGTTTGCCACGGATGCTTCAACCTCGCTGGTTTCGCGGCCGGAGTTTGGCTCGCTTGCGCCGTACGAAGGGAAAAGCCTCCTCGCTGTTTTTTTCGCTGAGGGCGGGGCGCTTCAGAGCATGCAGAACCCTGAACCGCTGCAACCAATTGCGCGCGGGCTGCTGGCGGGATTGGAACAGAATCCTGTGTTCGCGGCCCTGGCGAAGACGCTGGAAACCAAGGTTGCCGCCCTCGCCATCATTGAGCACGAATTGCATGCCGGGCCAATGAGCACGGTGATTGGGGCGGCGTGGTGGGACAAGGGGCTTCACTTGGAGATCGAGGGCGGTCTCAATCCCAAGGGCCTTGATAGCGGCAAACCGCTCAGCTTTGCCTCTCTGGTCGAAGATCCCAACGTCGTGCTGGCGGCGAGCTATCATGGTGACGCGCAGCTCACCGCTGCGCTGCGCACCTATTTCGAAGGCCTGGCCGATGTGCTCCATTTGGCCGGGCAGGGCCTGGCGAAGGCCGGAATGTTCGGGGAACAGGGACCGAAGACGGCTACGTGGATCGACCTGGAAGTGGTTCCGCAACTGGTATCATTCTATAACGGTTCGAAGACACTTTACAGCCATGCGCTGGGCGATGAGCATGCCTGGGTCATGGACCTGGGCGGCCGCATGCCGCCTCTTCCTGGCCTCGCCGCAGCTGATCCCAGGGCGGAGACCAAGATGGTGCGCATCGTGGCTCTGGATGACGTGGCGGACCGCAAGCTCATCGGCAGCAGCTGGTTGCAGATGAACGATGCTCTGAACGGCATTGCCAAAGCTTTCCCCATGCTCGCAGGCGAGCAAATGCCCAAGCCCGATGTTTCGAAAAGTGCCGGCGTCACCTGTTATTCCTATCCCTCGCCGAAGGGGTCCGACGATCTGCTCCCATGTGTTTCGGTCAGCGACGAGGTGTTCATGGTGGGCACCTCCAAGAATTTACAGCAAGATATCGCTGCACGCCTGCGGCGCGCCGCGCCAGGCACCGGCACGCCCATCATGCTGTGGCGCCTGAACTGCCAGAAGCTGCGCGAGGCATTGAAAGGTTTATCGCCGGCCGCGCCAGCCACGCCCGCGGGTGACAACATGAAGACAGCCACCAAATGGATGGAACCGCTCGGCGACCTGCGGGGCCGCATGTGGATCGAATCCGGCCGGGTGCGCAACTCCATCTCATGGGACATGAAGGACACGATAAAGTTTGATTGATGTAGTCATGAGCTTTAGCTCGTGCTCAGTGCACGGGAGCGGCCCAGAATTCGAGCTGAAGCTCTGAACTACTTTGGATCGCGCTTCAGTTCGAATCGCGCCAGCACGGTGTCTGCCGACAAACCCGCTTTAGCATACGCAACGCCTTGTGGCCTACTCCGCCGCGCGAATCGCTTCCACCGTGAACTGCCAGCTTTCGGCCCCGCGGTACCAGTTGCGTTGTAGCCGCAGGGCGACATCCCACGGTGCCGGCGGCATGTCGCTGAGCGGCGCATTGAAATAAATGGCATCCTGCTGCGCTCCGTCCTGGCGCAGGGTCACGCGCAGATGCTTTTCCTTCATCACCCGGCCCGGCAGGCGCGGGGTCACACGACGGCATAGAAACAGGGGTTCCGGGTTGCCCATGCCGAAGGGTTCCATGAGCTTGTACTGCTCCAGGAAATCGTTGGTCATGTCGCGGAAGCATAGTTCGCCATCAAGCTCCAGCGTGGGGGTCATCTGGGCATTCGACAGGCGCTCACGCACCACATCGGCAAACGTTTTGCGGAACTCGGCAATGTCCGATTCATGGATTGAAAGCCCGATGGCCATCGCGTGACCGCCGCCCTTCCTGATGAGGTGGCGGCAGTATTCGATGGTCTCCACAAGCGACAGGCCCGGAATGCTGCGGCCGCTGCCTTTGCCCATGCCTTCCGCGTCAATCGCGATCAAGATCGTGGGCCGGTGGCACATGCGCGAAATGCGCGAAGCGACGATGCCCACCACGCCGGGGTGCCAGTCGCGCGAACCCAGGACGATGCTGGGCAGTTCATCGAGCGATCCGAGGCCCTGCAGCATTGCCTCCGCCTCTTTGAAGACAAGAGTCTCCACCATCTGGCGTTCGCGGTTGTGCTGGTCTAGCATCTGCGCGCCCGCCATTGCTTCCGTGTGGTCATCCGCCAGCAGCACCTGCAGCGAGGTGAGGGCGGTGTCCAGGCGGCCGGCGGCATTCAATCGCGGCCCGATGCGGAAGCCCAGGTGATGAGTTTGCACAAAGCCATCCAGGCCGGCGACCTCCTTCAGCGCCCGCAGGCCCGGGCGCTGGGTGTTGGCGATCAGTTCCAGCCCGCGGCGGACGATGATGCGGTTCTCATCAATCAGGGGCACAAGATCGGCCACCGTGCCGAGCGCCACGAGATCAAGCGCTTCACGCAGGTCATAGTCATCGAGCTTGCGCGTCTTGAGCAGCGCATGCGCCACTTTGAAGGCCAGCCCTGCCGTGCAAAAATAGTGGAAGGTATCGCTGAGATTTGGGTTCACCAAGGCCATGCACTTGGGCCTGCCGTTGGGCGAGAGCTCGTGGTGGTCAATGATCACCACGTCCACCCCCTGCGAAGCGAGGACTTCCATCTCTACAAGCGAGGTCGTGCCGCAGTCCATCGCGATGAACAGGTCCGGCTTGCCAAACTCTTCAAATACCCGCGTGATGCCGTCGCGGCTCACCCCGTAGCCCTCCTCCATCCGAAGGGGCAGGAACAGCTTCGTGGTCAGCCCGTACGCCTTGAGCGTGAGGTGCATGATGGAAAGCGAGGTGACGCCATCCACATCATAGTCGCCATAGAGCACCACGTTCTCCCGCCCATCCACTGCCTCGAAGATGCGCTTTACCGCGAGGTCCATCTCCGGTAATTGGAAGGGATCGCCCAGGCCTGCGAGCCGCGGATTGAGGAAGGTCTGCACCTCCTCTTCATCGACGAATCCCCGTTGCCCGAGGAGCTGGGCGATGAGCGGAGTCAGTGGGCGCCCGGCAGGGGAGGCGACAGCCGCTTGCGCCGCCTTGGGCTTGAGCACCCAGGCGAGACGAGGCAGAGAAAAGGCGGCTGAAGAGTTGGACATCGGTTAGAAAAAGGGGAGCCTTCACTATTGGCGGGTGATGAGCCCTTCGTCAAAGCATGGATCAATTGAACAACTCACGACAATCCGCCGGTTCCCGGTGGCTGGCCTTCCTGGGCATCGCTCTGGCGATCCTGGGAGCTGTCTTCACCTGGGTGCTGTGGCATAGCTGGCAGGGGGCGGAGGAGACCAGATCCTGGGCGCCCACGCCCGCCAAAGTGCTGTCCTCGCAAGTCGTTCCTGACCAGGCCACGCCGAACTCACCCACCAAGTACCGGGTCGTCGTCCGCTATCAGTACCACTTTGGTGGCGCGGTATTTCACAACGAGCGCATCCACCGCAGCGATGGACCCCGAAGCACTCGCGAAGACGCCGAAGCCCTGCGTGAAGAGTTTACGCCCGGCCAGGCCCTCACATGCTGGGTCAACCCGCTGGAACCCGGCTATGCCGTGCTAAAGCACGACAACCGCGCGGCCCTGTATTCCATCTGGTTCCCGCTGCTCTTCCTGGGGGGCGGCCTGCGCATGGCCTGGAGCGCTTTGCGGCGCAGGCGGGCGTAAGGAACAGCGGCCCCCATGAACTTCGTGGTTTGGAACGAAGGACGCCGCCTTCGTCCCTCGCTGCTCGTTCTGACTTCACATGAATCTCGTCGAGGACCCCATCCCCCTGCTCGTTCGCCGCATCGCCATCCCCGCGAGTATCGGGTTCTTTTTCAACACGATGTACAACTTCGTGGACACGTACTTCGCCGGCCTGATTTCGGAAAGTGCGCTTACCGGCTTGAGCCGTTCCTTTCCCCTGTTTCTCGGGCTCATGGCGGTGGGCAGCGGCCTTAGCAATGGCACCACCGCACTGATCTCCAACGCCATCGGCAAAGGAGACCATAAGCAGGCGCGCCTCTTTTTCGCGCAGTCGGTGGTGTTTGCCAGCCTGGCGGGACTGCTCGTCAGTGGTGCTGGCTTTCTGGCCGCCCCCTCGTTGTTTCGCCTTCTCCACGCTGAGGGCGCACATCTGGCTGCGGCCCTGGCCTTCATGAACATGATCTTCCTGGGCGGGGTGTTCTTCATCCTGCAAATGACGCTCAACGCGGTGCTCAATGCCCAGGGGGAAACACGAGTGTTCCGCAACGTGCTGATCGGCAGTTTTCTCGGCAATTGCGTTCTCAATCCGCTGTTCATTTATGGCTGGCTGGGCCTGCCCGCGATGGGCGTGGCGGGCATCGGTTTCGCCACCTCAGTGATCCAGTTCCTGGGCGTGCTGGTGCTGTTGTACCACATCTCCCGGAGCGAGTTGTGTCAGGGGCTCACTGCCTCGATGTTCAGGCCACAGCTCGTGTGTTTGAGGCAGATCGCTCAGCAGGCCGTTCCGGCGGGGCTGAACATGATGACCGTGGCGCTCGGGGTGTACGTGATCACCTGGTTTGTGGCGAAGTTCGGCGAAGCTGGAGTAGCCGGCTATGGCATTGCCACACGCATTGAGCAGGTCGTGCTGCTGCCCACTATAGGCCTGAATTTCGCCGTGCTCGCCCTCACCGGTCAGAACAACGGCGCAGGACGGCTGGATCGCGTGCATGAAGCCTGGCGCACGTGCATCCGCTATGGCCTGCTCCTGATGCTGGGTGGCGGCGCGCTGGTATATGGGGTGAGGAACTTCGCCATCCGCTGGTTCACCCATGATGAGCAGGTCATCGCCCATGGGGCCGATTACCTGTGCATCGCCGCAGTAACGCTGTGCGCGTATCCGGTCCTGTTTCAGACGGTATTCATGTTGCAAGGCCTGAAGCGCCCGCTCTATGGCCTGTGGATCGGTCTCTACCGGCAGATCGTGGCCCCCCTCATCGTATTCAATTCACTCGCCTTCGGCCTGGGCTGGAAGCTCTGGGGTGTGTGGTGGGGCGTGTGCCTGGTGACCTGGAGCGCCGCCTTGTTCACCTTGTGGTGGGGCAAACGGGTGCTGGACCGGGCGACATCAAATTGAAAATACTGAATATAATATAATTGCATGCGTCCCTAGATTTGATGACACTCGTCATTATTTCTGTATGAAAGTCTCTTGGAACCTTCTGTTGTTCACAGCTCTTGCCGGGCTGTCGTTAAGTTCGTGTATCGTGCCCGCTGGCCCTCCTGGTGCCGCAGTCTACGCGAGTCCCATCGGATTCGGCATTTACCCCGTGCTTCCGGTCGGGTACGTGGGCGACGCCTATTTCTATGGCGGACGCTACTATTACGGTGGCCGCTATGAACCCGGACGTTTCTTCTATGACGGGCGCTACTACAACCACCGGTATTACCATGGCGGCCGCTACATTTACGGCGGCCGGCATGAGCATCACGATCGTCATTGATCGGACGGTGGTTTCATCAGTTTAGCACGAACGCCGCGATCAATCGCGGCATTCGGATATAAGGCCGCCTCCGCGAAGCCTGATCCCACGGCGAATTAGGTTTTGCGGTACCGGCTCCACCGGGGGCTTCTTGCGCTTGGGGCTCGCCAGCCCCCCGGCTAAAACTTCACCGCCCATTCGAGGAGGGCCTGGGCATCTTTCCACACGCTCGTGGAAGTGCCGTTGAGCACGACCACGATACGGCGTTTGCCCTCGCGCTCACCGGTAGCGACCAGACAGTGGCCTGCCGCTTCGGTGAAGCCGGTTTTCATGCCGTCACAGAAAGGGGAGGTGCGCAGCACGTGGTTGGTATTCTCCAACGCGACGGTCTTGCCGGAGGCCATCGCGAATCTGTAATTCTTCAACTTCACGATGTCGCGAATCTCCTGCCGCTTGTCGGCTTCCTTGGCGATCCTGGCAAGGTCGCGCGCGGTGCAATAGGGCTCAGGCTGGCCATTGATGGGCGGCAGACCGTGCGGGTTGATGTAAAGAGTGTTCGCGCAGCCGAGCTCCTTCGCCCGGTTGTTCATCTTTTCAGCGAAGGCCTCCAGCGAGCCGGCATTGTCGCGCGCCAGTGCCTGGGCAATGTCGTTGCTGCTCTTTACCAGCAGCGCGGTAAGAAGATTAATGCGCGGGTATTTTTCGCCCACCTTCAGGCCGATGCGCACGGGCGCACACTTGGTGTCCCCGTCTTCGACGATCAGCTCTTTGTCCAGATCGCCTGCTTCCACCAGCAATAGCGCTGTCATGATCTTGGTGGTGCTGGCAATCGGTCCGCGCTTGTCCGCGTTGTGCTCGAAGTACACTTCGTCCGTGGCCGGATCGACGACAATGATGCGCTCCGAACTGGTGGAGGGAGCGGGACCACGCTTGAGTTTGGTCTCCCAGGCGACCTTTGCCTGCTTTACCTTTGCCTCGTTGTCAGCCAGGACCTTTTCACGCGCTGCCAGTGCTTCCTGTGCCTGCTTGATCTGCGCCTGCACAGTCTCCGCCGCGCGCCGGTCTTCGAGAAGGCGCTGCTCCCGCTTGATGAGGTCCGTCTCTTTGGCACTGACTTCTTCTTCGCGCCAGCGCAGCTGTGCTTCCTTCTTGGGGTCGTCACAGCCGGTCACCCCCAGCACGCAAATGGCAGTCCATGCGCGCAGCCAGGCAAATGCCCGGCGGAAGTGGTGAGAGGACTGGCGGAGGGCGGGCATCAGAGATCGTTCAGCAAATCCTTGAGTTGGCGGGAGGGCCACTGACCGGGCGCGTTGGATTCACCCAGATAGCCGTAATTGAGCAAGGAGCCGAGTTTGGCAAGCGTCAATCGCGAAACCCGGCCCAACTGTCCCATTCCCATGGCAGACATGGGCAGGCGCCGCTTGCCGGCGACGAGACTCATAAGCCGCATCAAGTCGTCGGGGCCGTTCAGGTAGGTGGCGAATTTGACCGCATCGAACCCGGCCGTTTGTGCAAAATCCATCGCTCCGGTCAAAACCTCGACGCCCGGGGTGGCGGAAAAATCATGGAACGAACCGATCACCCCTACGCTGCGGCTGCGCGCCCGCGCCATGAGGTCGCGCATGTCCATCGCGCTGCGCAGCTCGATGTCGATCAACGCCGCCAGATCAATCAAGGGTTCCAGCAGTGCACGCCGACCTGCCGGGTCCCTCGTGCCTTGGCCGCCCTCGTCGGGATGGCGGGCGGTCAGCAGGACCGGTACGCCCAGCATGGGAATCACGTGTTGCAACTCGTCGGTGTCCACTTGCAGCAAATCCAGCCTCAATTCGATGAGATCGCATGTGGCCAGACGCTCCTCCCGACTCAGGCTGAGGAACGCGGAAATCGCTTCAGGCTGGCTGGCCACACCGACCGTCAGGGGCCGGGTCGAAAGAAGCAGGTTTTTAGAGGACAGGAGCTGAGCCATTTTCGCGAAACACTATAATAACAAACAGAGGAAGAATAATTTAAGCGACTGAAACCGCTGATGATGCTGAGTTGCAGGCAGGAAATCAATTTGCAGCGAACCGAGCTGTTGGATAGCGCGAATCGCACTGCCTGAGCAAGTGGTCTTAAATCCTGCCTGCCATATGTCAAAGCGCCAGGATGCCGCTGCTACTTTGAAAACCTCGACAGCCGTGCCCGCACCGCTTTCAGCGCCTCTAGCGTCCAGATCACCGGATAGAGATCCTCGTGGTACCACAACCTGGCGAAGTACAGCCCGATGGGAGCGCTGGGAAACCGTGTGCCGTTCGCTGTGACGTCCACTAACCACGCTGTGCCGCGCTGGATCGCTTCCTGGACGCCGGGCTCATCGGACGAACTTTGCGCCAGGGCCTTGAGGGCGACCCCCGTTTCCTCCAGCGACGGCACGACTGCACGTGCGCCGCCCCAGCCCCCGGAGGCATGCTGCTCACCGGCGAGCGCGGCAATGGCCTCGGCAATCCACGGCTTCTCCGCTCCAAACCCTGCGCCGCGCAGGCTGTTCACGACCTGGGCGGTGCCGTAAACCGGGTTGGCTTCAGTCGCGTTGTGTTCGTTGCCGAACCAAAGAGGCTCCCAGGCGGCGGCAACAGAGGCCTGGTTTTTCCTCAAGTAGCGTATGGCGCGATCAATCGCTGGCTGGGGCACCGCTTCCCGCCACAAGTGCCATGCCCATAGCGCATGGGCGGTGAGTTCCGGCGAGCTGCGGTCAAAGGGCAGGGTGCCCCAGCCCCGGCAGAAGGTGGGCATGCCACCATCCCGGTTTTGCAGATTCAGGAGCCATTGCACGCCCGCCTGCGCCTGCGACCGGATGGCTTGCCGTTCCGCGTCCGACTCGCACAGATGCCAGAGGGCTATAAGTGCGCCTGCCGTGTCGTCCGCATCCGGCACCCCTCCTGGCAGGTCCGTCCACGCCCAGCCGCCTGGCGCGGCGTTGGTAAAAGGATGCACCGCTTGATATTGCTGGCCCAGGAGCCAGGTTTTCAGCTTGTTCTTGTGCTCAGGGCTCAAATCATCGCCCAGCACCTTGATGGAAAGGGTGGTCCCCCAGGTCGCCAGATTGGTGTCTATCGGCCAGCTCCCATCGGCCCGCATCAAGCGCCGCAGGAACTCCACCGCCAGTGGTACGCAGGGATGCGCTTTCTCTCCCGCTCCCGCCAGAGCCATGGTCACGAAACTCGTCAGCGGTGTGGCCTCGAGGTAGCCACCCGTGGAAGGCTGCAAATCTTTGAGCATGGGCCGCACCCTTTTCCAAGCTAAGCGGCGCAGCCAGTAAAGGGGCGACCAGCGCGACGGAGGGGCATGATAAAAACGGGCATGGCCGATGGCGATCAACGCCGGCAGCGCATAGCTCACCACCGGCAGGCCGATCGCTCCAAACCAGCTGCGCGGAAAGATGGCCAGCTCAAACGGCAGCGACAGGACTCGGTGCCAGGCGGTTTTGCCCAAGCGCCCCCCCAGCGTGGCCATCATGAGAATCGGCACAGAAAAGGTTTTGTCCTTGCCGTAGCGGGCAACGACCGCTTTTGCGATTTGGTTCGGCTCAAGCGATCCTACTGCCGCCGTGATCCACGCCTCGCAGCGCAGCGCGGGCCATATCCCGCGCCCTGCAACTCCCAGGGCCGCCCAGCAGAGCAGCGTCGTGGAAAGATTGCTCTTCGAAGTCGTCGTGTCGCCCCAGCCGCCATCCTTGTTCTGATGCGCGGCAAGCCAGTCCACCCCTGCCCGTATGAAGGGCTCATGTGCCGTCGCATCTACCAGGGCCAGTGCCGCAATCGCTGTTGCCGTGGACAGCGCGCTGCTGGACAATTGACCCTCCCAGTGCCCCTCCGCCTTCATCAGCGCAAGCAGATGAGCACGCGTATTGGCGATGGTTAGGTCGAGTCGGTCCATCGGCACCGTTAGAAGACGGGCCGGGTTTCGGCTAGAGCAATCTGTTTAAACCGAAACGAACCCAGTCAAATCACGGGCAGATCTCCGCCCTGAGCCGCACTCCGACATTCCTCAATCCCCGCGATATTCATGTTCCGCGGCCTGGCCCACAATTCTTCGTTACCACCCCCGCCCATTCTGCGTTTCACTCACCGTGTGCCTTGTGATCAGCCCAGAACCCAGCCCTTGTGATGCCCGACGCCTTCGACGTGCAAGCCTGCATCGTGCGTGTTCGCGCTGGGGACGAACGCGCTTCGGCGGCGCTGATCGAGCATCTGCATCCGCTGGTGCGGCGGCTGGTGCGCAATCATCTGCCGCGCCGGGAAAGCGAGGAGGACCTGGCGCAAATGGCCTTCATCAAGGTGTTTCAGAAGCTCGATTCGTACCAATGGCGCGAGGGGTTTCCCTTCGAGCGCTGGGTTTCGCGCCTCACCGTTCGCACCTGCCTGGATGCGCTGCGGGCGGAGCGCTCCCGGCCCGAGTGGCGCATGGCGGATCTCGGCGAGGGCGAAGCGGAGTGGATGGACTTTCTGCTCAACCGCCAGGCCGAGCCCCCGGCGCAGAGCCCCTCCGACGCGAAAGCCATCGTCACCCGCATGCTTGCACTGTTGTCCGCTCCAGACCGTCTGGTGCTCACCCTGCTGGATCTGGAGCAGCGCTCCACGCTGGAGATCAGCCAGATCACCGGCTGGACGCGAGCCATGGTCAAAATGCGGGCGATGCGTGCCCGGGTAAAGCTTCGTCAGGTGGCGCGGCGCGTCATGAAAACCGAATTCACTGAATCATGAAGGAGTTTGATCAACGCTGGCAGACGCTGGCCAAAAACGCCGGCAGGCTCTCAGCTGAGGGACTGCCGGAACTGCCCTTTGGGTTTACCGCCCGGGTCATTGCCGGCAGCCGCGAGGTTGTCCGTGAATCATGGGACGACCTGCTGGGCGCCATGGGTTTGCGCGCGGTGCTGGCCTCCGCCTGCCTCTGCCTGGTCTCGGCGGGATTTGCATTCTCCGAGTGGTATTCGTTCCGAATCGAGCGCCCCGAATTGGAGCAATCCTTCACCAACGAACTGCCCTGGCCATGATCCGCAAATCCAGAACCAAAGCCGTGCTCTTTATGATGGCGCTGGTGGTCGTCGGCATCATCACCGGGTTCTTCCTCGGCATCGTCCTCTCGGCCGTCGTCGCCAAAAGGAAAGAAAATCCCGTCTTCTGGAAGGAGACGGTGCATAAGCAGTTGGAGAAACTGCACCCCACTCCGGAGCAACGGAAGAAGTTCGATACACGCACTGACAGCGCGGTTCAGCAACTCGTGCATATCCGCAAGGACGCCGCCACGCAGGTGTGGAACGTGGTCGAACACGCGGTGGCCGATATCGACACGGAACTGACGCCGGAGCAACACACGATTTTTAAGAACCTGAAACCGAAGAAACCTGCGGAAGTGAAATGAAGACGTTCGCGGCAGCTCTTTTTGTTACCGCCGCGATTTTCGGGCGTTAACCGAACTTGAAACGGAAGTCATTCAAACCAGCCAAAAATAACAGCCATGCTAATGTCAGACGTCTTGATGTGGGTAGTCATTGCCAGCGGATTTGTCGTGGGGCTTCCCGCCCTGTGGATGCTCAGTCGCGGATTGTGGCCGGAAAGTTTCGACAAGCGCAGCGCGGTCGCGCAGAAGGGGATTGGCCGGTCTTTCCTGGTGGGGCTGATTCCGACAGTGGCGTTCATTCTGCTGTTGGTGGCCGGGGGCAAACGTCTCGGGCCCCTTCCGGGCGTCATCGTGGCCGGGGCCTTGATCATGTGGGGGCTCAATGGCGTGGTCGGCATCGCCAGCCTGGTAGGCGAGCGCCTGTGGCCCTCCGGTGAGCCGTGGAAACAGACACGCAACGGTGGGCTGGTGGTCATTTGCTGCGCGCTGCTGCCCATCGTTGGCTGGTTCCTTTTACTGCCGCTGATGGCCGTCATCGGCGTGGGGGTCAACGTGCGGTGTCTGTTTGAGGGCAAGTCGCGTGCGGTTCCCACCTCAGCGTTTGCTTCCGCTGCGGTCGAGTCCTCGCTGGGCACCCCCAACTGATTCACTCGATGCAAACGCGCCGCACCCTGATTAAAACTGCCGCGTTCGGCACCGGGGCCGTGGCGCTTTCCAGCTGTGAGCGCACCATCAGCGAGCTGAGCAAGGCCTTGGGGCAGACGGTGCCGGAGAAGATGGTGCTGCCTGAAGGTGCCGCCATTGATCCCGAATTTCATCTGCTCTCCCGTGCCGCTTACGGCCCCTGGCCGGGCGACTTGGAGCGGGTGAAATCCATGGGTCGCCAAGCCTGGATCGAGGAGCAACTTGAGCCGGATCACATCAATGACCAAGTCTGCGACCTGCGCGCACGCCGGTTTGAGAGCCTGTTCGTCAGTGCCGGCGACGCCTACGAGTTCAAGAAGCCCATGCTGCGCGACGAACTCACGCGTCACGCCCTGCTGCGCTCCATTTACAGCCAGCGCCAGCTCTTTGAGGTGATGGTCGAGTTTTGGACCGATCATCTCAATATCGACCTGGAAAAAGGCGACTGCATCTACCTGAAGCCGAGTGATGACCGCGATGTGATCCGCCGGCATGCACTGGGAAATTTTCACGATCTCATCCGTGCCTCCGCCACCTCGCCTGCGATGCTCGTCTATCTGGACGGCAAGTCGAATAAGGTACGCAAAGGCAGGGACGACAAACCGAACGAAAACTATGCCCGTGAACTGATGGAATTGCACACCCTAGGCGTTCACGGCGGCTACTCTCAGACGGATGTGCGTGAGGCGGCGCGCTGCCTCAGCGGCTGGACTTACGACATCAAGCGCATCTTCGCCCTGCATCGAGGTGACAGCTACTTTCGTCCCGAATGGCATGACGATGGCGCCAAGACGGTACTGGGGCATGCCATTCCATCTGGAGGAGGCGAACAGGATTTGGATCGGTTGGTGAAGATTGTCTGCTCGCATCCCAGCACCGCGATGTTCGTCGCGAAGAAATTGTGCATCCGGTTTGTGAGCCACACTCCACCACTGGCCTTCGTCGGTCGTGTCGCGGCGGAGTTCACCCGCACCGGCGGCGACATCAAGGCCATGCTGAGGTTGATTTTGAACAGTGATGAGTTCATGGCCTCGCCCGGGCAATTGTTGAAGCGTCCGTTCCGTTTCATGGTCGCCGCCCTTCGCGCCGTGGCCGCCGATACGCATGTGCATGGCAGCGCCCTGCGCCACAGCACAGGGCCGCTCACCGAGTACCTTGGCCGCATGGGCCACGGTCTCTTTCAGTATCCCACCCCTGACGGCTATCCCGATGCCGAAATGCCGTGGATGGGCACGCTCATGTGGCGCTGGAATTTCGCCTTGTCACTCGCCAGTCAAAGCCTCGGCGGCGTGAGCGTTCCGATGGCCGAACTTGAAAAGGCCATTGGCAGACAAGGGGGTCGCGATGCAGTGGCCAGCCGTTGGTGGTCGCATCTTGTGGGGCGGCGGCCGGGTGCCGATGAGTTGAAAGCCCTCGCCGTCGCGGCTCAAGAGCACTCCGGAAACGGCAATGCCCGGACCGCGAAAGCGGAATTGCTCGGCGTGATGCTCGCGAGCCCTGCCTTCCAGAGGTGTTGAGCCAACCATTGACCCGCCTGCCATGCCCACTTCGCCCGTCCTTAGCCAGCTCCTTGTCTCCACTTCCTCCGCCGTGGAAAACGCCAGCAAGCACACCCTGGTCTGTGTGTTCCTGCGTGGTGGCGCGGACACACTGAATCTCGTTGTACCCTTCGCCGACGATCATTACTACAATACCCGGCCCTCGCTGGCGGTGAAAGCCCCGGGCCTAGATCCCGACTGCGCCATCAAACTGGATGAGCACTATGCGTTTCATCCGGCCATGAAACCCCTGGAGGCCGCCTTCAAAGACGGCCGGCTGGGCCTGCTGCAGGGGGTGGGGACTGACAGCACCAGCGGCTCCCATTTTGAGTGCCAGGATCAAATGGAACATGGCGATTCCGAGAAGGCGCGACCCGCGGGCGGTGGCTGGCTTGGGCGTTTTCTGCGCTCGCGCGTCGCCCAGAGCACCTCGCCGCTCAGCGCGGTCGCCATTGGCACCAAATTGCCGGAGAGCCTGCGAGGGGCTCCTTCCGTGAGCGTCCTGGAACACCTTGATGACGTGGCCATCAAGGCCCCGTCGGGCGATCCCGCAGCTGTCATGGGCGCCCTGCGGGCGATGTACGGAGCGGATGTGTCACTGCTCGGCCAGCGCGGCCAGCAGACGCTGGATCTCTTCAATCGCATGACCGCGCTGCGCAATCAGCTCTATCTGCCGGCCAACGATGCGGACTATCCGAAGCACGGGTTTGGCGAAGGTCTGCGCGAGCTGGCCCGTCTCATTAAGGCCGGAGTGGGGCTGGAGGTCGCCTGCATCAACATCAATGGTTGGGACTCGCACTTCTTCCAGGGTACCACGGTGGGAGGATTTGCTGCCAACGCCAAAGTGCTCGCTGAAGGTCTGGCCGCCTTCGAGACGGATCTGAAGGCGCTGCGGAGCCGCTACACCGTCATCGTGATGACGGAGTTTGGACGCCGCATCTATGAAAATGCCTCTCTAGGCACTGACCACGGTCGTGGTTTCACCTTTATGGCGCTGGGCGACAAGGTCAATGGCGGCCGAATTTTGGGCGGATGGCCCATCGGTGCGATGGACGAAACGAATCCGCTCGGCCCCGGTGGTGTGGATATCAAACACGACTTCAGGGATGTGTTTGCCGAGGTGCTGCGGGGGGCCATGGGCGAGGTGGATGCCGCCAAGATTTTCCCTGGAGCAGGCCTGGCAAGCGTGGGGCTAATGGGCTGAGAACCACGCAAAACGAGCCGACCCCTCGCAGGATCGGCTCGTTTCAAATTTGGGAATGACGCCTCGCGTTAGATTACGCCGGCTGCCTTGAGGGTCTTGTAGGCACCATTTTTGTCGATGGTCTTGAGAGCGCGGGCGGTCAGCTTGACCTTGACCCATTGGCCGATCTCGGACACCCAGATGCGCTTGACACGGATGTTGGGAAGGATCTTGCGCTTCACCACCTTGGTGATGTGGCGGCCGATACCGCCCTTTTTCTTGGCCAGACCGCTACGATGAATGTGACTGCCGACGGTTGTCCGGGCTCCTGTGATGCTGCAAACTCTGGCCATGTTCTGTGTCTCCTGCGAAAGCTGGGGTTAGTGGGGCGGCGAGATTACGCGCTTCGGCGGGTTCGTCAACTTTTTCGTCAGCCGATCTCGGATTACCCAAAAGAAGGCGGTTTTTTCAAGGAGATCCTTTGACTCGCGAGTTGCGTCCCAGCCCGGACTCGCCATGAAACAGCCATGGATTTTGGTGTTTCTCATTCCGCAATTTCCTCTCCCGAGGAAGTGGCCCAACTGCGGGAGGATCTGGATAAGCAGGGCCGGCGCCTGGTGTTCACGAACGGCTGCTTCGATTTGTTGCACGCCGGGCACGTGCGTTACCTCGCCGAGGCCCGCTCCTTGGGCGATGCGCTGGTGGTGGCTTTGAACTCGGATGCATCAGTGACGCAGCTCAAAGGCCCCTCACGACCCGTCAACACCGAGGAGGACCGGGCCGAAATATTGAAAGCCCTTCGCAGCGTCGATGCGGTGTGTGTCTTTCATGAGCCGCGAGTGACCACGCTCATCGGGCAAATCAAACCTCATGTGTATGCCAAGGGCGGTGATTACACGATCGAGTCGCTGAATCCCGAAGAACGGGCGGCGCTGGAGGCTGTGGGAGCGCGGATCGAAATCCTGGCCCTGGTGCCCGGGCGTTCCACCACCGAAACGATCAAACGGCTGGGAGAGCCTCCCCTGGGTGAAACAAAGGCAGCTTCGAAATTGCGCATCGGGGTGCTCGGTTCCGGCGAGGGCTCGAACTTCCAGGCCATCCTCCAGGCGGTCCAGTCCGGCCGTTTGGATGCCACCATCGCCTGCGTCATCAGCGATCAGAGTGACAGCGGCATCATGAAGATGGCCCAGGCGGCATGCCTGCCGGCGTTCCACGTCGATCCTGGTCCCAATCCACTTCGCTTCCCGGACCCTGCGCAGAAGGAAGTATGCGAGCACTTGAAGCGCGCCGGCGCAGATGTGGTCGTGCTGGCGGGCTTCATGCGCGTGCTCAAGGCACCCACACTTAGCGAGTTCGCGGACCGCATCATCAATGTCCACCCCTCGCTGCTGCCAAAATTCAAGGGCAGCAATGCCGTGCAGCGGGCTATTGACGCCGGCGAGCTGGAAACCGGCACCACGGTCCACTTGGTCACCTCGGAAGTGGATGGAGGGCGCATTCTTGCACAGGCCGTCGTGCCCATCCATATCGGCGACACCGCCGCGATCCTGCATGAGCGGATCAAACAGGAGGAGCACAAGCTGCTGCCGAAAGTCCTTTCAGAGTGGAAACCCTCACTCGCTACGAAGCCCCAATGAAAGCCGCCTTTGGGATGGGGATGCTCAATCCTCAGCAACGTGACGCCGTGATGCACACGGAGGGGCCGGTGCTGATCCTCGCCGGTGCCGGCACCGGCAAGACCCGCACCATCACCGCCCGCATGGCGCACATGGTGGACAAGGGCATTCAGCCGGAGACCATCCTGGCCGTGACCTTCACCAACAAGGCCTCCAACGAAATGCGTGAACGCGTGATCGAAATGGTCGCCGACGGCAAAGGTAAAAAAATCGTGCTGGGCACCTTCCACGCCTTTTGTGTCAAGCTGCTGCGCGAGCACGCTGAGAAACTGGGCTACAAGAAGAACTGGACCATCTACACCCAGAGCGAACAGACCAGCCTTCTCAAGCGCATCATCACCCGCCTGATCACCAAGGACGAGACGTGCGACGCCGCCAAGGTGCAGTCACGCATCAGCTCCGCGAAGAACTCCGGCGAGTCGCTTGGCGATCCCGAAACCTCGCTCGATGCCGCAATAATGCAGGCCTACCAGGGCGAGATGCGCGCGCTCAATGCGATGGATTTCGACGACCTCATCCTGCTCGGCGTGGAACTCATGGAGGAGCATGAAGACGTGCGCTTCCGTGTGCGCGACAAGCACCGTTACGTCATGGTCGATGAATTCCAGGACACCAACGGCCTGCAGATGCGCCTGCTGCGCGCCCTCGTGGGCCCCCCCTACCACGTCTGCGTCGTGGGCGATGACGACCAGTCCATCTACGGCTGGCGGGGGGCGGACATCACCAACATCCTGGAGTTTGAGCGCTTCTTTCCCGACCCCCACATCATCAAACTGGAGGAAAACTACCGCAGCACCACACCCATCCTGCACACGGCCAACAGCCTGATCAAAAACAACGCCGGCCGCCGCCCCAAGACCCTGTGGAGCCGCAACCCGGGCACAGACAATGTGCGCCTGCTCGCGGCTGACGACGACCAGCAGGAGGCGGAAATGATCGCCAGCGAGATTGAGACGGCCCATTTCCAGGAAGCCCGGCCATACGAGGACTTCGCCGTGTTGTTTCGCACCAATGACCAGAGCCGGGTCCTGGAGCAGCAGTTCCGCCAGCGCAAGATGCCCTACAGGGTCGTCGGCTCCCGCAGCTTCTTTGACCGCCGCGAGATCAAGGACGTGTGCGCCTACCTCAGCGTGATGCACAATCCGCACGACGACATCAACCTGCTGCGCATCCTCAATACCCCCCTGCGCGGCATCGGAAACTCCACCGCCGAACTTGCCCGCGATGACAGCGTCCAGCGCGGCTGCTCCATCTGGGTGGTGCTCAGCGACCCCGCCTTCCAGCGCAAGATTCCGGAGAAAACGCGCAACGCCGTGCAGGGCTTCCTGCACGTCATCAACAAGTACGCGCAGTCCGCGGGTGCGCCGGGCACCTTCCTGGCGGAGATGACCAAGGTCCTCCTGGCCGAGATCGGCTATATGGCCTATCTGGAGAAGGCCGCCAAGAAACCGGAGGAATACGCCGCCTGGGCCACCTGCATCGACTCCTTCCTTGCCCAGATCGCCGCCTATGACGAGCGCAACCGCAGCGGTGGCTTGGCGGGATTTCTCGACGAAATCTCCCTGAACGACGAACGCGAGGACAAGCGTGAGGAGGACATCATGCAAAAAAAGGGTGTCTGCCTGATCACCATGCACGCTTCCAAGGGACTCGAATTCCCGGTGGTTTACCTGCCCGGCTGTGAGCAGGGCCTCATGCCTCACAAGCGAAGCTATGAAGAGGGCCGCGTCGATGAAGAGCGCCGCCTCTTCTACGTCGGGCTGACCCGGGCCATGAAGAAGCTCACGCTCAGCTTCGTTCGCTGGCGCACCCGTTACGGCGAGAAGCAGGCACAGCTGCCCAGTGCGTTTCTCAAGGAACTCGACCGCACTTATGTGGACGAGCGTGACTACGCGAAGCACATGAAGGAGACCGTCAGCGCCGAAGAGAACGTGTCGTTCATCTCCGGGCTGCGGGCCATGCTGAACCAGGGCAAATGAAGGTTGTCATCATTTGTTGGGTTAGGTAACGCGCATGCTGTGTTAGCACCCGCAATTTAGCCCCGGCGCGGGTGTTTGGAGAGGGACCGGGAAGAAAAAGCAAAAAAGATGACAAAGGAGTTTGACGGGAAGGGGAGAGGTGGTAGGATCTCGTCCCGCCAGCCGAAAACGCTGGCACGAACGAAGGAAAAGAGAGGGTGAATCTGCCAGTCAGAGGCCCTTTTTTGGAGGTCAGTTCAGGGAGCTCTTTTTGACATTATTGACAGCAGAAGGGAAGCCGCTAGAAGGGCTTTCCCAAGATGAAAAAGCAAAGGCTAAATAGTGCGTTGCGATGAATCGCAAACGAGTGATGGCCGATAGTCATCAAAAACGTCAGACGAAGGGGGTTAAGCCCTGGAGTCTTTTTGGAGAGTTTGATTCTGGCTCAGAACGAACGCTGGCGGCGTGGTTAAGACATGCAAGTCGAACGGAGTATTCTGGTAGTAATATCAGGGTGCTTAGTGGCGAACGGGTGCGTAACACGTGGATACATTGGAGAAGCGGGGAATAGCCCAGGGAAACTTGGATTAATGCCGCATGTGGCCGAAGGGCCAAAGATGGGGACCGCAAGGCCTGTCACTTCTCTGTTGGTCTGCGGCCTATCAGCTAGTTGGTGAGGTAAAGGCTCACCAAGGCGACGACGGGTAGCTGGTCTGAGAGGACGACCAGCCACACTGGAACTGAGACACGGTCCAGACACCTACGGGTGGCAGCAGTCGAGAATCTTTCACAATGGGGGCAACCCTGATGGAGCGACGCCGCGTGGAGGATAAGGTCTTCGGATTGTAAACTCCTGTCATGTGAGAGCAAGGCCTGTCAGTTAACACCTGGCATGCTTGATAGTATCACAAGAGGAAGAGACGGCTAACTCTGTGCCAGCAGCCGCGGTAATACAGAGGTCTCAAGCGTTGTTCGGAATCACTGGGCGTAAAGGGTGTGTAGGCTGTGCGTTAAGTCAGATGTGAAAGCCCAGGGCTCAACCTTGGAACTGCATCCGATACTGGCGTGCTAGAGAATTGGAGAGGAGTCTAGAATTCACGGTGTAGCAGTGAAATGCGTAGATATCGTGAGGAATACCAAGTGCGAAGGCAGGACTCTGGACATTTTCTGACGCTGAGACACGAAGGCTAGGGGAGCAAACGGGATTAGATACCCCGGTAGTCCTAGCAGTAAACGGTGCACGTTTGGTGTGGGGGGGTTCGACCCTCCCTGTGCCGGAGCTAACGCGTTAAACGTGCCGCCTGGGAAGTACGGTCGCAAGACTAAAACTCAAAGAAATTGACGGGGACCCGCACAAGCGGTGGAGTATGTGGCTTAATTCGATGCAACGCGAAGAACCTTACCTGGGCTTGACATGCACTGTGTCTACGGTGAAAGCCGTATAGGGTAGCAATACCCGCTTTGCACAGGTGCTGCATGGCTGTCGTCAGCTCGTGTCGTGAGATGTTGGGTTAAGTCCCGCAACGAGCGCAACCCCTGTGATTTGTTGCCACCGGCTTCGGCCGAGCACTCGAGTCAGACTGCCTAGATCAACTAGGAGGAAGGTGGGGACGACGTCAAGTCCGTATGGCCCTTACGCCCAGGGCTGCACACGTACTACAATGCCCAGCACAATTCGAACCGAGACCGCGAGGTGGAGGAAATCGTCAAAACTGGGCTCAGTTCAGATTGCAGGCTGCAACTCGCCTGCATGAAGCCGGAATCGCTAGTAATGGCACATCAGCTACGGTGCCGTGAATACGTTCCCGGGTCTTGTACACACCGCCCGTCACATCATGGAAGCTGGTTTCGCCCAAAGTGCATAAGTTAACCGCAAGGAGACTGTGCCCAAAGGCAAGACTGGTGACTGGGATGAAGTCGTAACAAGGTAGCCGTAGGGGAACCTGCGGCTGGATCACCTCCTTTCTATGGAGAAGACCCTGATAATGCACGCTTGCGTGTCACTATTGAGGGCAGTCGAGACAAAGGTGTTAAAACCGATGTCAAAAAGCGCGTGAAGTTCGCAGCGCACTATTTAGCTCTTTGCTTTGTCTCATCGGGGGTATAGCTCAGTTGGTAGAGCGCCAGCTTTGCAAGCTGGATGTCTGGGGTTCGAATCCCCATGCCTCCACTTTTCAAAGCGGAGCATGCCGGCCAACAAAAACGGGCCTGTAGCTCAGTTGGTTAGAGCACCGCCTTGATAAGGCGGGGGTCACTGGTTCGAGTCCAGTCCGGCCCACCACCGTTGAGAATGATCCTGCTGTCAGTGATAGAGATGAAGGCCGTGGCGTTCATTGACAACTGCATATAGGAAAGAAAATAGACACAACGTCCGGCACGACCGCATGCAAATCCGGTGGTGCTGGAAAATCAGATTTAAGAAGTTAAAGCAAAATAGTAAAGGGCATATAGTGAATGCCTTGGTGCCAGCAGGCGATGAAGGACGTGATAAGCTGCGATAAGCCCCGGTTAGCTGCAATACAGCCATGAGCCGGGGATTTCCGAATGGGATAACCTGTAACGCGTAAGCGTTACGTCCCGCTGCATTCTGGGAAACTGGGATCAGCGGGCACGCAATACCACCTGAAGTGAAACATCTCAGTAAGGTGAGGAAAAGAAAGCGAATGCGATTCCGTAAGTAGTGGCGAACGAAAGCGGATGTGCCCAAACCAGAGGTTTTCCTCTGGGGTTGTAGGGCCTTGACATGATGAAGCCCGGTTAGACAAAGCGCTTGGAAAAGCGCGCCACAGAGGGTGAGAGCCCCGTTGTTGAAAACCGCGGCCAGTCTAAAGGTACCCTGAGTAACGCGATGTACGTGAAACTTCGCGTGAATCTGCGCAGACCACTGCGTAAGGCAAAATACTCGCTGGCAACCGACAGTGAACAAGTACCGCGAGGGAAAGGTGAAAAGATCCGCTGTGAGCGAAGTGAAATAGAACCTGAAACCATATGTCTACAAGGTGTAAGAGCAGGCTTGTCCTGCGATTGCGTGCCTTTTGCATAATGAGTCTGCGAGTCAGTATCAGTGGCAAGCCTAAGCGTTTTTGACGCGAAGGCGCAGCGAAAGCAAGTCCGAACAGGGCGTTCAGTTGCTGGTATTGTACCCGAAGCGGTGGTGATCTACCCATGGCCAGGTTGAAGCGTTGGTAAAACGACGTGAAGGACCGAACTGGTGAACCTTGAGAAGTTCTCGGATGAGCTGTGGGTAGGAGTGAAAGGCTAATCAAACCCCGTGATAGCTGGTTCTCCCCGAAATGTATTTAGGTGCAGCGTCAGGCGCTGATTAGAGGGGGTAAAGCACTGAATGAGCTAGGGGGCACACCCGCCTACCAAACTCAATCAAACTCTGAATACCTCTAAATGAAGCCTGGCAGTAAGACTGTGGGGGATAAGCTTCATAGTCGAAAGGGAAACAACCCAGCCCAACAATTAAGGTGCCAAAACAGTGCTCAGTGGAAAGGAAGTGGGATCTCACTGACAATGAGGATGTTGGCTTAGAAGCAGCCACCATTTAAACAGTGCGTAATAGCTGACTCATCGAGAGGTCCTGCGCCGAAAATAATTGGCGATAAGCATTGTACCGAAATTCTGGATTGCACATGACAAGTCATTTGCAGTGGTAGGGGAGCGTTCTGCGGACCTAGAAGCGGTCAGGGCAACTGACCGTGGAGCCCGTGGAAGTGAGGATGCAGACATAAGTAACGTTAAGGGCGGTGAAATCCCGCCCCGCCGTAAGTCCAAGGTTTCCTGGGCAACGATTGTCGTCCCAGGGTTAGTCGGGACCTAAGGTCAAGCCTAAAGGCGTAGCCGATGGAAAGCGCGGTTAATATTCCCGCACGTGTTTTGGTTAAAGTCATGTGTGCATACAAGGGTTCAAGCATGCCCGCTGATCGCGGCAGAAGGGTACGGAGCAATCCGTGCCTGGTCTTGAGTTTTTGGTGCCAAGAAAAGCATGGTGTATCGTCCAAAGCATCCCGTACCGCAAACCGACACAGGTGGATGGGTAGAATATACCAAGGCGAAAGAGTGAAACCCCGTTAAGGAACTCTGCAATCTAGTCCCGTAACTTTGGAAGAAGGGATGCCTCAGCAATGAGGTCGCAGTGAACTGGAACAACCGACTGTTTATCAAAAACACAGCATTGTGCAAAGACTAAAGTCCAAGTATACGATGTGACACGTGACCAATGCGGAAAGATTAAGGCAAGAGGTTAGCCGCAAGGCGAAGCTTTGAACCCAAGTCCCCGTGAATGTCGGCCGTAACTATAACGGTCCTAAGGTAGCGAAATTCCTTGTCGGGTAAGTTCCGACCTGCACGAATCGTGTAACGAGTTGTTCGCTGTCTCAACGGGGGGCTCAGTGAAATTGTATTAGCGGTGAAGATGCCGCTTACCCGCAGAAGGACGGAAAGACCCTATGCACCTTAACTGTAGGCTGTCACTGTTTCCTTGATCTTTATGCTCAGCGTAAGTGGTAGGCGTCGAAGCCGGTCTTTAGGGGCCGGTGGAGCCAATAATGAGACACCACCCTTGAGGATCGAGGAATCTAACGAGATTGTTAATAACTGTTTCGGACCATGTCAGCTGGTCAGTTTTACTGGGGCGGTATCCTCCCAAAGAGTAACGGAGGAGCGCGAAGGTTGGCTCAGCGTGGTTGGTAATCACGTGTCGAGTGCATTGGCATAAGCCAGCCTAACTGTGAGACCTACAAGTCGAACAGATACGAAAGTAGGCCAAAGTGATCCGGCGGTTTAATGTGGAATTGCCGTCGCTTAACGGACAAAAGGTACGCTAGGGATAACAGGCTGATTTCATCCAAGAGTTCATATCGACGATGAAGTTTGGCACCTCGATGTCGGCTCGTCGCATCCTGGGGCTGGAGAAGGTCCCAAGGGTCCGGCTGTTCGCCGGTTAAAGC
>Ga0209697_10000430_pt1 | contig 68790 bp, 64 predicted proteins | sample AliMusrvi5mmetaG_FD_184115 | JGI IMG/M metagenome (GOLD analysis project Ga0209697, IMG submission 184115) | Freshwater lake bacterial and archeal communities from Alinen Mustajarvi, Finland, to study Microbial Dark Matter (Phase II) - Alinen... | ecosystem: Environmental > Aquatic > Freshwater...
GACTGAAGCCGTTGAGTCGAGAGGTGGTGAAACGGCGATTGAAGAAGTTGAGGACATTCCGATGGAGTTCATATGGTGCGTATGCGGGCTATAAGTCGGAGCCGGAGTGGTTGATGACAAAGACCTTGCTGGAGCGAGGGGGAGGGCGACTGGCCTATCGGCGCTATGTTCAGAGGCATGTGACACGAGGCGAGACGCCGGAGGGGTATGAGGACGTTGGAGTCCGAGTGGCGCTTGGGTCGCAGGAGTTTCTAATGAAGGCGAAGGGTTGGGTGGGGAAGATAAGCAAGGAGCAGCCGGATCGCGTTCAGATGATGAAGCGTGTAAGCCCTGCCGCAGTGGTGAAGGTGGTGGAGCAAAAGCGTGGTGAGGCATGGGCGGAGTTTGCGGATCGGCATGGAGATTGGGGGCGCGAATTGGTGTTGTATTTAGCGCGACGCCGATGCGGATTGACGCTCAGTGAGATCGGGCAATTCTTTGGGATAGCTGAATATAAAGCGGTGTCCTCTGCAGTTAAAAGATTCGAGGCGGCAATTGAGAAGGATGTCGCGAAGCGCCGAATGGTCAAGGAGTGCCTTCTTAAAATGGAGAAAGTGGAGACGTGACCCCGCCACATGCGGTCAGACGGCTGGGACATCTGGTGGCGTCGGACAGGTCACTTGGGGCGATGGTCCTGCGGGTCGAGAAGTGGCTGGAGAAGGAGCAGGCCAAATCTAGCGCTAATCACTAATCTAAGGGCTGACACCATTGGCTTGGCTTGGACCCCGATGGCTTGTGGGAGCATTGGCGGCCCGGACGAATTCGAAAGAGGCCGGATCCCTAACCAACCAGGTGGGACACCGGTAATTTATCTCAGAATACGTAAAGCATTTCCCATCGGGCAAAAATGGCCATGTCTTTGTTTTTGTAATAATTGCCCGGTTCCAGACATTCAACCAGGAAATAGGTTGTCAGCTTGTCTTTCGGACGGAGAGTATTTTCAGCCAGCGTGAATTCCTGTCTTAACTGGCCTAGCCACCCGCGTCCCCGTCCTCCGCCATTTCCATCTGCTTCAAAAGCTGCAAGGTAATGTGCCGAAGCCGTGGTTTTGGCCCATTTGGCCGGGGTAATCGAGAGACTCAGGTTGGGATCAATGAGGTTGGACCACCGGAAGGCGGATTGCTCGGCATCATAGGCGAAGACGAATAACTCACTGCTTTGTGGGCAACGTGCCCACAGGGGATTCCAACCCTCGTCGGTGGCCGTTTTGGGGTTGTCACCGGAGAGAAGATAAATGCCCCCTTTAAGAATTGGGGAGGCGGTTGTGGTGGAAAATTTTTGCGCCAGGTAGGCATCTACCATGAACCCATGCATTTCAGTATCGCCGTGTTGTCCATATTGGCCTGCGACTTCAAGATTTCCGCTGACGGTATCGCTGAACACGGGCATCAAACGGAATCCTGCGGTCTCGATATCATTATCCGGATTTCGCAAAACTTTGGCGGAGGTGTCCACCGTCTGCCAGGCAAACGCTGGCGGGGCAAACTTGCCGGTGGCGTCTGGTTTCACGGCTTGGTCATAGGCGCTTTCGCGCTTATAGATCAGGTAGTTTTCAAAGGGCAGGTTCTTGAGCGTGGAATTTTTCAGGTACATTCCGGCTCCGCTTTCCGTGACCCCGTTCGGTGCTTTCGAGAAAGCCGACAAATCGCGTTGGGCGCCATTGATCGCCCACTGGTCTTCCGGGGGATTATAGATGCCAAAGAGGTCCAATTGAGAATCGGGAATCGATTTGATGGTGGCCTTGACGGCATTGAAATACAGGGTTCGTGAGCCATCGCCCGGTGTCCCGTCCATCAGGACCCGGCCGTTTCCATACAGAAGTTCCTGGCGTCCGGCGCGAATGTCCACTGTCTTGTCAAGCAGGTCGCGGGCTTCCAGATAAAGGTTGTCAAACACCCATTCGTCTGGCCACTCGGATGAGGAGCGTTGGGGTTTCTGGGACATGTTGGGATAGAACCACGAACGGCTTTCATTGACGATCCGGGCCTTGGCGGTCACAGACGGGAACAGGTCGAGTTCAGACCAGATCCGGGTCCGGAACCTGAAATAGTCGTTTTCGCCGTTCCGGCTGTAGTCCGGGACATCCACCTTGCTGGGAATATGGTCGAAATACTCCCACCGCGCGCGCTCGTCAGCACCATATCGGAAGGGGGGAGTGTTATCAGAACGTGATGAGGCCGTTGTCATAAGCAGGACAAGCAGGGCGAATCCAGAGAACAGGAAGTAGCGGACCATATTATATTTCTCCATAGATCATTTTGTCTCAAACTATCATGTTGATCCTTTTACGCAGTCACAATGTGAATTGTCAACAATGCAGAAATAGCTGCCGGGAGTTTGATATGTGTTCATCCCTTAAGTGTTACTTGTTACGATGTGATCCCCTCTTCCCCCTGCCAGTCCGAAAAAAACGGAAGCGCTTCCGTTTTTTTCGGGAATCGGGCGCCCCGCTCTTCGCTATGCTGTGGTAAACATTAACCTTCCAGCTTCCGCAGATGACTTCGGATTTCGTCCAGGCGGTCATCGGGGGCGGATGATTTCAGGCGGGGGAAACGACCACCGGGCAGCATGATGTAGTCGGTCTGTCGTTTGAGCATGATTTTAGCGTCTTCAACTTCGATGGACTTGATCTTCTTGCCTGCCGCCAGAATGCGGATTTCAGCAAGTTTGAGGAGTCGCTCGCATTCAGCCGGGATCGGGCCAAAGCGATCCCGGAAACTGTTGCGCAGGGCGCGAACTTCTTTGACAAAGCCGGTCTCGGCAATCCGGCGGTACATCCCGACCCGTAACCGCTCGTCTTCGATATAGGTTGCCGGAATGATGGCGCAGTGGCTGGCACCGGTGTCCGAGGGGGACAGACTCAGGAAATCGAGGGTGATATCCACGTCAATGACCGGCGGCAGCGGCTCGCCTTTCTTCTGGGCTATGGTGTGACGGAGGAGTTGGCAATAGAGCCCAAAGCCGACGGCCGCAATATGGCCGCTCTGACTAGCCCCCAGCAGGTTCCCGGCACCCCGGATCTCCAGGTCGCGCATGGCCAGCCGGAAGCCGGTGCCGGCGCCGGAGTATTGCTTGATGGCCTGGATGCGTTTCCGGGCCGTGGGATCGACATGGGCCTGGGTTGGCAACAGCATATAGGCGTAAGCCTTGTGCTTCGAACGGCCCACACGGCCCCGCAGCTGATAGAGTTCCGCCAGCCCGAAGCGATCCGCCCGGTCGATTAGAATGGTGTTGGCATTGGGGATATCCAACCCGCTTTCAATAATGGTGGTGCAAAGCAGGACATCGAATTCGCCCTGGGAAAAGTCCCGCATCACTGTTTCCAGCGCGCTCGCGGCCATTTGACCGTGGCCAACCCCGATCCGGGCTTCCGGCACCAGCCGCTGGATCCGTTCGCGCAACCGGTCGATGCTGTGAACCCGGTTGTGCAGGAAGAAGACCTGGCCTTCCCGGCTCAACTCGCGCAGGATGGCCTCGCGGATTACGGTGTCGGAGTCGGGCGTAACGATGGTCTCGACGGCCAGCCGTTCCTGGGGCGGCGTCTGGATGGTGCTCAGGTCGCGTGCTCCAGTCATGCTCATGTACAGTGTGCGGGGAATCGGCGTGGCCGTGAGAGTGAGGACGTCCACCAGTCGGCGGATATGTTTAAAGCGTTCCTTGTGGAGTACCCCGAACTTCTGTTCTTCATCAATAATGACGAGCCCGAGATCCTTGAACGCAATCGTTGGTTGGATCAAGGCATGCGTGCCGATCACAATATCCACCTTGCCTTCGGCCAAGTCTTGAATCACACGATTGCATTCACTGCGGGTGCAGAAACGGCTGAGCATCTCGATCCGGATGGGAAAGGGGGCCATGCGCTCGGAGAAAGTTTGGAAGTGCTGCTGGGCCAGAATGGTGGTGGGAACAAGGATGGCGACCTGTTTGCCCGCCATCACCGCCTTGAAGGCGAGACGGATGGCCACCTCGGTTTTGCCATAACCGGCATCGCCGCACAGAAGCCGGTCCATGGGCCGAGTGGATTCCATATCCTTTTTTGCTTCACGAATGGCCGATTCCTGGTCATCGGTTTCCTGATAGGGGAAAGAGGCCTCCAGTTCGTGTTGCCAGGGGTTGTCCGGAGGAAAGGCAAATCCCTCCTGTGACTCGCGTGCCGCCTGAATTTCGAGCAGCGAGGAAGCCATATCGTGTACGGCATGTTGCGCCGCGAGTTTCTCATGAATCCAGCGCTTGCCGCCCAGTTGATGCAAAGGCGCGGACCGCTTGCCCACGCCCACATAACGGGTCAGCAGATGGGCATGGGAAACGGGCACATAGAGTTTGGCGCCTTCGGCGTACTCAATGGCAAGGGCTTCCTGAAGCTGGTTGCCCAGGGTGATCTCGCGCAACCCAAGGTAGCGGCCAACCCCGTGATCGATATGGACCACCAGATTGCCCGGCTCCATGTCCGTCCAGTCGGTGATCCGGGCGCCGGCGCCCGCCTGGGTTTTGCGGGAGGGGAGGCGTTTGCGTTGAATCTTGCGGCCATAGAGATCCGGCTCCGCCACGATCAACAGATTGAACTCGGCGCTGGAAAAGCCACCTGTCAAGGGGGCCATAACGATGTCGGGCTTGGCCTTCTTGAAGATGGCGCCATACACATCCTCAAAGCGATCATGGGTGCCCTGGCTGTCGAAAAAGAAAGCCGTTTGAGTGCCACAGACGAGGTTGACGGCGGTGGTGGTGAGAAAGCGGCGACGACTGGTCTCAATGGCATCCGGATGCAGGATATGCCGTCCGGTAATGGAGGGGAGAGGCTCCACCGCCTGAAAATCAAGCGCAAGCAGGGGACAGGTTTCGTCAGGACGTGAACCCATAAAGATCTGGTGCAGGGCAGGGCGCGCTAGCAGAGCGGCTTCCATGGTGGCGAGTCGTTCCACATAGGCGCTAGCCTTTGCCTCGCGTACGGCTTCCTCATAGGTGGTGCTGTGCGATATTATGGAATCCTTGTCAGCCCAGACGACAATTAAGGGCAGGCTTTGGGCTTTGGGGAGGTGGTCAAACAGAAAAGCGCGATTCTCCGGTTGGGTCCGCAGGAGTTTCCATTCACTGGCGGGGGGCAGTATGGCTTCCGTCACGGGAGCCAACGATCGTTGTTCGGCCGGATCAAAGGTCCGGAGCGACTCCACTGTGGAGCCGAAGAACTCGATGCGAATGGGCCAGGGACTGGGCACCGGCCAGATATCCAGGATTCCCCCTCGCAGGGCGGCGTCGCCGTGGAATTGAACTTCCGCCGAGAAGGAATAGCCGCTTTGCTCCAGATGGGTGGTCAATTCCGTGGGATCGACTTCGTCGCCGGTTTTCAGGGTTCGGCTATGAGCCAGAAAGGCGGCACGTGACAGGGTTCGCTCCATCAGGGCCTGGGCACAGGTGGCAATCACGCGGGGTTCTCCTGCGGCCAGGGAGGTCAGGGTATCCAGTCGGGACCCCATGACGCCCAGATCCGGTGTGGTCGCCGTGTTGGTGGGAAGCACCTCCCAACTTGGGAAGAGGAGTGGCGGCGGGGTTTCGGGCGGGGTCAGGGATTGCAGATCGCGTGCCATCCACTCCAGAGTTCGTGGCCCATCCGCGACCCAGAGGACGTTTGAGTGTGACCAGCGCGCGAGTTCCCACACCAGCCAGGCTTCTGCGGCGGTGGGGATATCGGGAATGTGAATGAGCTGGGCTTGGGAAAAGACGGTTGTCAGCCGGGCTTGCAGGCGGCTTTCCATGTCCTTTTTCCAGAGAAACTCACTCATTGCCCCATAATAACCGGTGTCAGGCGAGGTCGCAGGCGTCGGGTGGCATCCAATGGGCGTCCTTGCCATCCCATTTCACATTGCATCCAATCGGGTTGGTCACGGGAACGCGCAGGGGGCGACTGGCGAGATGGTCTTCCAGGGCATTGGCCAGATCATTGATCTTCATTTTTGAAGTCTCGCGGGGATTATCGACTCCCCGTCCTGTGTAGATCAATTTCCGGTTTGAATCGAACACAAAGAAGTGGGGAGTGCGCAGTGCGCCATAGGCACGGGCAACCGTCTGCTTTTCGTCGTGAAGGTAGACCCAGGGAAACTGGTGCTGCTTCATGCGTTCAACCATGTGTTCGAAGGAATCTTCGGGATAGGTATTCCGACTGTTTGAATTGATGCCGATAAAACGAACCCCCTGTGCGGAAAATCGTTCGGCTGTCTGGCGGGTGATCCCGTCGGACCCCACCACATAAGGGCAGTGGTTGCAGGTGAAAAACACCACAAGGACTTTGGCCTGTTGGAAGTCCGTGAGGCCATAGGTATGTCCGTCCGTTGCCGGGAGTTTGAAGGGGGGTGCGGAAGCGCCGAGTTGCAGGGTAAAGGCCATGGTTAATCTCCTCGTTTGATACTTTTTACTCTACTGGTGTCCACCGGGGACGTCAAGTAACCTGTGGGACGTTATTGATTTTACGGAAATTTGAATACACAATGCGGACGAGTGATGGAGTTTAAACGAGATTGTGCCTGAGGGCAGGGGATGTGGATGATGAATCATTTAATGAAACTGGCTGTGGTGGCGATTATTTTGGCGGCGGGAATGATCCTGTCGGCCTCCATTCTTTCCAAGTTGTTTCTCAGGGTGCGCCATGAACAGGCCATCACGGTGAAAGGCTATGCGGAAACGGATATCACGTCGGATGTGGGGAAGTTCTCCTGCCGGTGCAATGCCCGCGGCGAGACCCTCAAGGAGGCCTATGACAAACTCCAGGCGAGCCGCAATGCGACCCTTGCGCTTTTGAAGCAGGCGGGTGTGCAGGAAAACGAGACGGCGATCCATACGATTGATATTGTGAAAATCCCCAAGCGGGACGAGCAGGGGAAAGAGATGAATGAAATCCAGTATTATGATGTTTCCCAGGAATTCATGGTCACCTCAACCAATGTCGCTCTTATCCGGGGAACCGCCGCCCGGATCACGGAATTAATCCGGGATGGGGTGGATATCCAGGTGGCCCCGCCCATGTTCCTGGTTTCCAACCTGAAGGATGCCAAACTCAAATTGCTGGCGCAGGCAACAGAGGATGGATATCGCCGGGCCCTGGCCCTTGCCCAGGGAAGCAAAGGCAAAATCGGCGCCTTGATTTCGGCCCAACAGGGCGTGTTCCAGATTACCGAGCGTCATTCGACCGATACCTCCGGCGGGGGTGAATATGATACCTCATCCATTGACAAAACCGCCAAAGCGGTCGCGACGCTCGAATACGCCATTGAACCGTCTGGGGCTGGCGGGCAGTAGGCTTCGGGAGGATATCCCCATTATGGACACCAACTTGTTTTCGATTGTGTTTCCAGGAACGGCGAAATGTCTCTGGCGTTTAACCCTCAAAAAGACGGGACGCCAAATAGACCTGACCCCGCCGCTTTTCCATCTTGAGGGGCAGCCCTGCCGGGCGAGTGTGGAAGATTTTGCACCTGTTGCTCCGGCCCGCGTTCTCTCCAACGGCGTTTTCGAGCATCGATATCAAGGCGGGGTCAAGGGTCAGAAAGGCTTAAGTCTGGAAATTGTTTTCCGCATCGCCCCTTCAAGCCCGGTGGTCCGTTTTGCCTACCGGTTGACCAGTGAAACGCCCCGGCATCTGACCAAGCCAGACGGGTGTGATGTATTGGAATATTTCTCTCTGGCTTTCGGGCGCGATCGGGTCAAAGAACAGCGCTTTAGTGAATTCGACGAAGCGATTCACAGTTTCCGTCCCACCGAACGGATTGTTTCTCCGGCTGAATTTGAGAATGCTTTCGCGTTAATGGGGCCGATGCTGGTCATGACGGGCGCCAAAACAAGCTGGCTGGTTGCATACGAGCATGGTTCTCAAGTCCCCGACGCCTTTGTGGAGTTCCGATTGGCGCCAGGGCGCAAAGCCTCGCTGTCGGCCCGAAAAGGCAACTATCTCCACGGTCAGGAAATCAAGTCCGGTACGCCTTTTGAGACCATCTGGATGCAACTGGCGGCGGTGGCAGGCGATGAGGAGGAACTGGCCCGTGGTTACCGGTCATTTGCCCTCCATTCCTGGAGCGAGAATGCGGCCAGCCGCAAGCCTTATCTTTTTTACAATACGTGGGGTTTCCAGGAACGGAACAAGTGGTGGAACGGGAAAACCTATCTTGCCAGTATGAACCAAGAGCGGATTCTGGCCGAGATTGAAACGGCCCACCGGATGGGGTTGGAAGTGTTCGTTCTCGATACCGGTTGGTACAGCAAGACGGGCGATTGGCAGGTCAACCGGTCTTTCTTCCCTGATGGTTTGGACGCGATACGGGCGAAACTGACGCAGTATGGCATGAAACTCGGACTCTGGTTTTCCCCGACTCAGGCCGCGGTCACTAGCCGCGTTGTACGGGAACTGCCGCATTGTCGCATGAGTTGGGATGGAAAGCTGCATGATCCTGTTGATGTGTGGGAGACCGAGTCCAGCTTCAATATGTGTCTGGTTAGTCCCTACTGGGAGCGTTTCGCCGATGAACTGATCCGTCTCAGCAGGGAGCTGGGGGTTACATATTTCAAATGGGATGCAGTCGGTCAGTACGGATGCAACGATCCCGGTCACTGGCATGGTGGGAAGGAGCACTCGCCCCGGGAACGGGCTGAACGTTACGCCTTTGAGATGGGCCGCTATATGGTCAGGATTGTCGACCGGCTTTGCCAGGCCTGCCCGGAGGCGATTGTGGATTTCGACATTACCGAGGGAGGGCGTTATGTCGGTCTTGGCTATCTGGCCGCGGGTAAATATTTTCTGATCAATAATGGTCCGTATTATCCTAACTTCGACCATCCTTACAACTGGGGAACGGCCACGGTTTGGAGCAATGTCTTTGTCTACCCCGGTCCGGCCCGGGGGCGGATCTGTCGGGGGGCGCTTGATTTTGACAAATGGCTGCCTTCGGTACTTTTCCTCACGCACTATCTGCCGGATGATCCCGAGGAGAGTCAGATTATCAATATCGCCAGTCTGATTCTGGGACAGAACGGGATTTGGGGTGATCTCCTGGGTGTTTCCCCGGAGGGAGTGGCGCGTTTGGGGTACTGGCTTTCCCTCTATAAGCAGGTTCGGGATGCGGTTACGGCAGCATCGCCCGTCCGACAGGGGATCCTGGGTGGAAGTCCGGAAATGCATGAAAAAATCGATGTGGCGACGAGACGCGGAGCGGTCGCCATTTTTGCCGAGGCGCGCGGACGCTATCGATTGGTGACCCGACATCCGGTGGTTCAGGAGTATGTTGCCACGCCGGGTACGCAGGTTGATTTTGATCTCGAGGGTCGGGCGGTTCTGGATCTCACTTTCGAAAAACCCGGAGCCAAACTGGTCTTTTTCGGGGCCAGTCCCAAGGGCTGAGCCCGGCTATCAGTCCTTGTGAAATATTGAAAATAATTTTCCTCAATACCCGTATTGTGGTATATATGCAAGTCAGGGGGTAGGAGAGTATGCATAACGGGGTAAAACATCGGGATATTAAGGTGGGTTCTTCCTGGGGGAAAGCGGTCAGGAGGGGCTTAAGGAGGGCTGGTTTCAGTGTCAGGAACCAGCGGCGATTCCCGAGATTTGAATGCATGTTTCCCGTAGATATCCACATTGATACGCCAGGGCAGGTGTCCGTTATTAATGCCGTGGTGAAAAATATCTCTGCAGGTGGGATGCTGATAAAATGTTCTGCTGTAATGGATATGCTGACTCCCTGCCATCTTTCGTTCCGGATTCCAGAATGGTTCCCCGGTGCGAACCGCACCGCTGAAGTGATGACCAGTGCCCGTGTCCGTCACGCTGATCCCTCGGGGTTGATTGGTTTGGCCTTTAACTCCCCGTTGTGAGCGAAAACCGGCTTCCCCATCCACGGCGGTCAAGATTTTCTCTCGCGATTATTCATCTCATCTTGCCTATTACTGGGCTTTATTCTTGTGTCCGGCCATATTCCAGATAAAGTAATCGCCTTTTATGGTTTGCCCGACAGGTCTTCCTGAAGGGTGGAGATGTTTTGAAGAATCGGGGATGAAGTTATGAAAGAAATTGGCGTGGGTTTACTTGGATTTGGCACGGTTGGCGCGGGGGTGGTGGAAACCCTCCAGCGTAATGGTGACCTGCTGGCTGGCCGGATCGGGGTGAAATTGGTGGTGCGGCGTATCGCCGACGTGGATTTGGACCGGGATCGTGGCGTCAAGGTGGACCGGGCGATTATGACAAAGGATGCGTCCGCGGTGATTGACGATCCTGCCGTGGATATTGTGATTGAACTGGTTGGGGGCACGACCATTGCCAAGGATTTTATTTTGCGGGCCTTGCGTCTGGGCAAACCGGTGGTGACCGCCAATAAGGCGTTGCTCGCCGAGTGTGGTCAGCAGATTTTTGCCTTGGCGTCCGAAAACAATACCGGGGTTTGGTTTGAAGCCAGCGTCGCTGGCGGGGTCCCGATCATCCGTGCGCTGAAAGACGGGTTGGTGGCCAACCGGATCGAGCGGATCTGCGGGATTCTTAACGGCACCTGTAATTATATCCTGACCAAGATGGAGCGGGAACAGGTGACCTTTGACCATGCCTTGAAGGAGGCCCAGGCGGCAGGCTTTGCCGAAGCGGATCCGGGGCTGGATATCGACGGGTTTGACACAGCTCACAAGGCGGCGATTCTTGCGTTGCTGGCCTACGGAGTCCATGTGCCCAAGGAGAATATTTTTGTTGAGGGAATTCGCGGCTTGAATAAAGTGGATATTGAAAATGCGAGCGAATTTGGCTACCGCATCAAGCAGCTGGCAGTCATTAAATCTTACGGCGGCGAGGTGGAGGTGCGCGTTCATCCCACCCTGATTCCCCACGAACACATGTTGGCCTCCGTCATGGGGGTTTATAATGCCGTCGTGGTGGATGGCGATATTGTCGGGCAAACCGTGTATTATGGACGAGGCGCCGGCCGGTTGCCGACCGCCAGTGCGGTGGTCAGCGATCTGGCGGATGTGGCGCGTATGTTGGTGGAAGGCGCCGGGAAAACGCGCGCGCGGAAGGTGTCCCCGTCATCCGAAGTTAAATTCCGTCCGATGGCGGAGGTGGAAAGCCGCTATTACCTGCGTCTGTCCCTGCTGGACAAACCGGGTGTGCTGGGGCTGGTCGCTTCGGTGCTTGGCCAGCACGGCATTAGTTTGGCCTCTATTGTTCAGAAGGAGCCAAACCGGGCTGGACGGCATGTTTCCGTGGTGTTGTTGACTCACAAGGCGTTGGAAAAGAATGTTGTGGAGGCGCTTCATACTTTGGAGGAGCGGAATGTTTTGGGCACAAAGCCAGTATGTTTGAGAATTGAGGATCCGGGAGTGGAAAAGTAATCATGACAACGATAGTGGCAGGCGGTTTGAAAGTGGCGAAATTTGGTGGTTCCTCTGTGGCGGATGCGGCACAGATTCTCAAGGTCTGTGCCATCATCAAGATGGATGTGCAACGCCGCATTGTGGTGGTGTCGGCGCCGGGGAAGCGCCATTCCAATGACACCAAGGTGACAGATATGTTGATCGCCTGTGCGGAAGCCAAGCTAGCGGGGAACACCGCCGAGCCTGAACTCAAAGCCATTGTTGAGCGTTATGCCGATATTCAGCGGGCTGCCGGTGTGGGCGAGGGGATCATTTGTCAAATTGAGGCGGATCTCCGCCAGCGGCTGGCCTCGGATACCTCCCATCGGGGGCGGTTTCTGGACCTGCTGAAGGCGGCGGGTGAGGATAATAGTGCGAAGTTGGTGGCTGAGATTTTTCGCCACAACGGGGTGGACGCCCATTACATTCATCCGAAGGAAGCCGGGATGTTATTGAGTGACGACTTCGGTAATGCGCTGGTCCTTGAAGAATCCTATGCCAAATTGAGTACCCTTAAAGAGGCGCCGGGGATCAGTATTTTCCCGGGCTTTTTCGGTTATACCAAGTCCGGTGCGGTGGCGACGTTCTCGCGCGGAGGGTCGGATATCACCGGGGCCATTCTGGCGGCAGCGGTGAAGGCGGATGTGTACGAAAACTTCACGGATGTGGATTCGGTGTTTTCGGCGGATCCGCGCATTGTTCCCAATGCCGCCGCGATCGAGTTGTTGACCTACCGTGAAATGCGCGAACTGGCCTATGCGGGATTCGGCGTCTTCCATGACGAAGCGATTGTGCCTGCCGTTAAGGCCGGTATTCCCATTTGTATCCGCAATACCAACCGGCCTGAAGCGCCGGGGACCCAGATTGTGCCGAAGCGGCAATACAAGAGTGGCGCCGTGGTCGGAGTGGCCAGCGCGGATGGATTCTGCGCGATCTATGTGGACAAGTACCTGATGAATCGGGAAATCGGATTCGGCCGCCGCCTGCTGCAAATCATGGAGGAGGAAGGGTTGTCGTACGAGCATGCGCCATCCGGGATTGACAGTGTCTCGGTTGTGTTCCGGGAGAAGGATTTCTCGAAGGAAAAAGAGGAGCGGGTCCTGATGCGCATCCGAACTGAGCTTGGCGCTGATAATATTGATGTCGACCGGGGGCTGGCCCTGGTGATGATTGTGGGCGAAGGCATGCATTACACCGTGGGGGTGACGGCGAGAGCCTCTACCGCCCTGGCCGCGGCCGGGGTGAATATCGAGATGCTTAACCAGGGTTCCTCGGAAATCAGCATGATGTTCGGCGTTCAGGCCCGGGATCGTAAAAAGGCAGTGCAGGCCTTGTATGAGGCCTTTTTTAAGGCGGATTGATTATGATGCATCGAAAGAAAATATTTATCTATGACACCACCCTGCGGGACGGCTCTCAGGGGGAGGGTATTTCTTTCTCCAGTGGATCCAAAATCAAGATGGCGCTCAAACTGGATGAGTTTGGCGTGGATTACATCGAGGGGGGCTATGCCGGCTCCAATCCCAAGGACATGGAATTCTTCCATGAGATCCGCAAGCACAAGCTGCGTCATGCCAAAGTCGCCGCCTTTGGGAGCACCCGGCGGGCGGATGTGGCCGTGGGTGAGGATGCCAATGTGCTGCGCCTGATCGAAGCGGGGACACCCGTGGTGACCATTTTTGGGAAGACCTGGCAGCTTCATGTGTCGGAAGTGTTGAAAACGACCGTGGCCGAGAACCGACGGATGATTGCCGAAACCGTTCACTTCCTGAAACAGCACGACAAAGAAGTGATTTTTGATGCCGAACATTTTTTTGACGGGTACAAGGATAGTCCTGCCTTTGCGCTCGATATGTTGAAGGCGGCGGTGGACGCCGGCGCCCACGCCATTGTGCTTTGTGATACGAATGGCGGGACGCTGCCGCATGACATTCATGGGATCACCGCGGAAGTCGTGAAATCTTTCCCGACCATTCAGGTGGGCATTCACACGCATAATGATGCCGAACTGGCGGTGGCGAACAGTTTGGAGGGGATACGGGCGGGGGCCGTCCAGGTTCAGGGAACCATTAATGGCTATGGGGAACGGACGGGGAATGCCAACCTCTGTGCCATCATTCCCACGTTGGAGTTGAAGATGGGGTGCCGGGCCGTGCCCGAAGGGTCGCTCCAGCAGATGCGTTCCTTATCCATTTTTGTAGATGACCTGGTGAATGTGCGCCACAATTCCAAGGCAGCGTATGTCGGCATGAGTGCCTTCTCTCATAAGGCCGGCATGCATGTGAATGCGGTCCAGAAGCTTCCCCGCAGTTTCGAGCATGTCCCGCCCGAGAGTGTCGGGAATGAGCGGCGCATTCTGATCTCCGAGGGGTCGGGTTCGAGCAGTGTGCTCCTGAAGGCCATTGAAATGGGGGTGGACTTGAAAAAGTCTTCGCCCGAAGTGAAGGAGATCCTGGACTCGCTGAAGACGTTGGAGAAACAGGGCTACACCTATGAAGCGGCGGATGCCTCCTTCCGGATGCTGGTGCAGAAGGTGTTGAAAAAACATAAGTCGTTTTTTGAGCTGGAAGGATTCCGGGTCATCATGGAGAAGGAGGGTGCGCACAAGCCCTGTGTATCGGAAGCCAGCATCAAGGTGCGGGTCGGCAATGAAGTCGAGCATGTGGTGGCTGAGGGCGATGGCCCTGTGAATGCACTGGACCGCGCCCTGCGAAAGGCGCTGGCCCGGTTCTATCCCGAAATCGAGAAGGTTGTATTGACGGACTACAGTGTTCGCATCCTGGATCCTGAAGAGGCAACGGCCGCCAAGACGCGGGTAATTATTGAGTCCAGCGACGGCGAAAATCACTGGGGTACCGTGGGCGTCTCCGTCAACATCATCGAGGCCTCCTGGGAAGCCCTGGTGGATAGCGTGGAATACAAGCTTTTCTGTGAAGAAAAAAAGAAATGACGGATGACCTATGAAAGAACTCGAGAAACAGTATGACCCCAAGACGGTTGAAACCCGTTGGTATGATGTGTGGCAGCAAAAGGGGTACTTTCATGGGGATGCTTCAAAAGGGGGGACGCCCTATTGCGTGGTGATTCCTCCGCCGAATGTCACCGGGATTCTCCACATTGGACATGCCTTGAATAATACGATTCAGGATATCCTGGTGCGCTGGCAGCGGATGGAGGGTAAGAATACGGTGTGGCTGCCGGGGACGGATCATGCGGGTATTGCTACTCAGAACGTGGTGGAGCGGGCCCTGCGCAAGGAGGGGAAGACGCGGCATGATCTGGGGCGGGAGGCCTTTGTCGGCAAAGTCTGGGAATGGAAAGAGGAATATGGCGGCACAATTATCCGGCAACTGAAGCGGCTGGGGGCCTCCTGTGACTGGGAGCGCGAGCGGTTTACGATGGATGCCGGACTGAGCGATGCTGTCGAGGAAGTATTCTGCCGGCTTTATGACAAGGGGTTGATCTATCGGGCCAACTACATCACCAACTGGTGTCCCCGCTGCCATACGGCCTTGTCGGATGAGGAAAGCGAGCATCAGGATACAGATGGAAAATTGTATTACATCCGCTATCCGGTAAAACGGGATGGCAAACTCACCGCCAGTGAATTTGTGGTGGTGGCCACGACACGGCCGGAAACGCTGCTGGGCGATGTGGCCGTGGCGGTGAGTCCCAAAGACGAGCGTTACAAGGCGTTGATCGGGAAAACCCTGAGTCTGCCGGTTTTGCACCGCGATCTGCCGGTCATTGCCGACGACTTTGTGGATCCGGCTTTTGGAACCGGTGCCGTCAAGGTGACCCCCGCGCATGATCCCAACGATTTTGAGATGGGACAGCGGCATCAGTTGACCCCTATTAACGTCATGCATCCGGACGGTACGATGAACGAAGGGGCTGGCCCGTACACCGGGCTGGATCGTTTTGAGTGTCGCAAACGGATTGTCACCGACCTCACGGCGGCCGGGTTGATTGAGAAAATCGACGTGCACCAGCATGCCGTTGGACATTGCTATCGCTGTGATACGGTGGTCGAACCCCGGTTGTCCCTGCAGTGGTTTGTCCGAATGAAACCCTTGGCCGAGCCTGCGCTCCAAGCGGTGATGGAGGGGCGCGTCCGGTTTGTGCCGGAACGATGGAATAAGGTTTATGCCGAATGGATGGGGAATATCCGGGATTGGTGCATTTCCCGCCAGATCTGGTGGGGACACCGCATTCCTGTGTTTTATTGTGACGCCTGTCATCACCAGTGGGCGGCGCGCGGGAAACCCGGGAAGTGCCCCAAATGTGCGGCCACGAACTTCCGGCAGGATGAGGATGTCCTGGATACCTGGTTTTCGTCGTGGTTGTGGCCGTTCAGCACTTTTGGATGGCCTAAACAAAACGCAGATCTTGCGCTCTACTATCCCGGGAATACCCTGGTGACGGCCTCCGAGATCATTTTCTTCTGGGTGGCCAGGATGGTGATGGCCGGGATTGAATTCATGGGTGAGGTTCCGTTCCGGGAAGTCTATATCCATGGGACGGTGCGGGATGACAAAGGCCGGAAGATGAGCAAGAGTCTGGGGAACTCCATTGATCCCCTGACGATCATTGATGAATATAGCGCCGATGCGCTTCGCTACAGCCTGATGATGATTACGGCGACGGGCCAGGATGTTTTTCTCTCCAATGATAAGTTTGAGATCGGGCGTAACTTCGGAACCAAGATCTGGAATGCCGCCCGATATATGCAAATGCAGGATCCTGATGGTTGTGGGCGCGGTGGGGCCGGGTTGGACGCGGCCTTGTTGAGTGCGGATGACCGGCATATTCTGGCCAAGCTCAACACGGCCATTGAGTCTTGCACGGAAAATCTGAAGCGGTTCCGGTTCAATGATGCGGCCCAGGATCTCTATGCCTTCATCTGGCACGAATACTGTGACTGGTATGTGGAGTATTCCAAGGATGTGCTGTACGGTCAGGATGCCGCGCGGCGGTCTGAAGTGTTGAAGGTGATGCATTTCTGTTTCTCAACGGCGCTGCGACTGCTTCACCCTTTCATGCCGCATCTGACCGAGGAGTTATGGCATGGCATGGGCTATGGAACGGATGAAGAGACCATTATGCTGGCGCCCTGGCCGAAGCCATTGACGGCGGAACTGGCGCAGTGGGGCGCGACACCCGATGTGGTTCAGTATGTGGATGCCCGGCATGAATTGATCCGTATCGGACGTATGTTGCGTGCGGATTGCAGTGTGGCACCGGGTCAAAAGATTGATTACATCATCAAGGCGAATACGGCTCAACTGGCATTGCAACTGAAGGCTGATAACGGGACACTGATGGCGATGTTGAAGGCCCGCGCGATCACGGTTGACGAGGCCTTTGCCCCCGCGACCGCCATGCCCAGTGCGTTGACTCCGATCGGCTCCCTATATATGCCAATTGAGGGAGTGGTTGATGTGAAGGCCGAATCGGCCAAACTGGCGAAACAATTAGAAGAGCTTGGCGGGCATCTGGAGCGGGCGAACCAAAAGCTCAACAATCCTAATTTCTTCAACAAGGCCAAGCCGGAAGTGGTGGCGCAGTTTGAGAAATCACGCCATGAATTGCAGGAAAAGTATAATAAAGTGAAACGTTTGCTCGAAATGCTGGGCTGAAGTGCAGGGAGAGCCATGTCAGACGTTTTTATCACAACGGAAAAAAGGCAGGCGCTTGAAGAGCGGATGGTCAAACTTGGGATTCTGGAAAAAGATCTGATTGAAAAGTTTGTTCTAGGGGCTGGCTCCGGTGGGCAGAAGCTCAATAAAACCTCCTCCTGTGTCTTCTTGCAGCACGCCAAGTCCGGGCTTGAAATCAAATGCCAGCGGGAGCGGTCACGGGAATTGAACCGGTTTGTAGCCCGCCGCGAATTGTGCGAACGGCTGGAGGAGCGGCTTCTTGGTCAGCAGAGCGCCCGCCAGCAGGCCAATGAAAAGATTCGTCGGCAGAAACGCCGTCGATCCCGGCGCCAGAAAGAGCGGGTGCTGGATGATAAGAGAAAACATTCGGTTAAGAAACAATCCAGACGGAGTGGAAATTTTGAATCCTGAACCTTTTCAGACCGCCGGGCAGAAAATCCGGGAGTGGGCTGTCCGTTGGTTATTGATGGCCATCGCGGTAGGGATGGCGGATTTTTTGGTGGACGGGGTCTATACGGATGACTGGCCCAGTTTGCTGGCCGCCGCCTTGATTCTCGGGATTTTGAATTCCTTCGTGAAACCCATTCTTGTTGCCGTGGCATTACCGCTGGTGGTGCTGACATTGGGATTCATGTTGTTGTTCATCAATGCCTTTTTGTTGTTGTTGACGGCTAAATTGGTTCCCGGGTTTCATGTGCTCGGGTTTGGATCCGCCATGTGGGCCTCGTTGGTCATCAGTATCGTCAGTATGATATTGGGCAATAATCGACGTAATTTCCGGCCTCCCTCTTCGAAACCCCCGGCCGCCGAGGCCTATTCTGAGCCGACACGGGTCAGAACGCCGCCCCCGGGGAAAGGTCCGATTATTGATGTGTAACTTATGAAAACTAATGAATCCGGATTGAAAAGTGCGTTGGACCTCGCGATGGAACGACTCGCAAAACGTGGCGAAGGGATTGCCACCCTGACAGAAGATCAGAAAAAAGCGATGGCGGAGATTGCGAACCGGACCAAGGCTAAGATTGCCGAGATTGAAATCTTGTACGGGAAAAAGGTGGCGGAAGCCCGGGCAGCCGGGGATGCCGCGAAAGCGGATAAAATGAGAAGGAAGAAAATGAACGGCAGCGGATCCGTTCTGCCTGATGGTTTGAGACTGCCGCCGCATGAAGCCTGAAAGAAAACGCATTCTGATCATCAAGCTCAGCTCTCTGGGCGATATTTTTCACGCGCTCCCCGCCGTCCATAACCTTCAGGTGGGGCTGGATGCCGATGTGGACTGGGTGACGCAGCCTGAATATGTCGAGCTGGTGAAATGTTTTCCGATGGTGTCGACGGTGATCCCGTTTCCCCGCCGGCAATTTTTGAGTCGTGCCGGCGCCCTGATCCGGGCCGTGCGGGCCAGACGATATGATTATGTTGTCGACTTGCAGGGCCTGATCAAGAGTGCGATTGTGGCCCGGGTTTCCCGGGCGGGATTGCGAATAGGTCCGTCTTTCCAGCGGGAAGGGGCGCGATTTCTCTATGATGCCATGGCGGGCCGGCGGAATAAAGACCGGCATGCCGTTGAGGAAAATCTGGATGTAGTGCGTTATCTGGGCTTGCCCGTATTGCCGGTGGTGTTCCCTCTTCATTTTCCGGCGCCGGTGGTGTCCGGGACGGCCCCGCGCATTGCGCTCGTCCCCTGGTCGCGCAGAGTCAATAAGAATTGGCCTGCGCCATATTTCGTGGAGGTGGCGCGTCAGATTCAAAAAGAGTTTGGCGCCTCGATTTTCCTATTTGGTGGCAAGGCCGATCAGGCGGGATGCGAGGAAATGCGCCGGGCGTTAGTGGCCCCAGCTGCAGAGGGGTGCGTTGTCAATCTGGCCGGGCAGACCAGTTTGGTGGAGATGGGGGGATGGTTTTCACGCATGGATCTGGTGCTGGCGAACGATTCCGGGCCCCTCCACATGGCAGTGGCTCAGGGGGTTCCTGTGGTGGCCCTGTTCGGGCCGACGGATCCCAAACGCACCGGACCCTATGGGGCGGGCCATCACGTGATTAGATCGGGGATGGACTGTTGTCCCTGTTTTGGTAAAGATTGTCGCTTGCCGCAGGTTGAATGCATGGAACGCATTAGGCCGGAGCAGGTCATGGGGAGTGTCCGTGATGTGTTGCGAGCGGCGAAGGCTGAATATCAATCATGAAGTTTGCAGGCTCCATAAAGACAGTCGCGGCGAAATTATGGGTTTCCGTCATGGTGATGGTCGTCCTTGCGGTTGTTGTTGGTTGTGTCAAAAAAGTCGGGGTGTCCGACGAGGCTGAACGGGAACACCCGGACATGAAGAAGGCGCGGGTGTTGGAGGAGGCTGGGGATTCGAAAGGAGCCCGGAATATCTATGAGACGATATTGAGCCGGGACCCCAATATGGCACGGGCGCATCTGGCGCTGGCTTTTCTGATGGATAAACCAGGCGAGGATTATCTCGCGGCGATTTATCATTTCCGGAGTTATCTTGCGTTGCGGCCTGATACGGAAAAAAAAGCCATGATTGAGGGCCACATCCGAACCGCAACGCTGGCTTTTGTCGGTACCGTATTTACAAATCAGTCGGCAATATTAGAGCGGATGGCAAAAGTGGAGGGCGAGAACAGGGCCTTGCAAATCAGGGCGGCCAATCTTGAGGCTCAGACGGTTCAATTACGGGTGGCGTTGGCGGTGGCCCGGGCCAAATACGGGGTGATCGAGGAAACGGCTTCGAAGTCGGTTGATACCATTGCGCTGCCGGCGGCAGTCCCGAAATCACTGGGAAAAACGGTGAAAGTTGAAAAGCTGGATACCTTGAAAAAGATGGCGGGCCGGTATTATGGGGACCCGGGGCGGTGGCGCGAGATTTATGAGGCCAATAAAAAGAAAATGAAATCTCCGGGAGATTTGCGTGTGGGACAGATGATATATATCCCTGAGAAGGATAAAGGGGCAATTCCCGAGTAATCAGGGAAGAAGCTCTTGAAACGGGTGATCACGATTGTTAGCATGGGGATATCAGCGTTTAAATGACACGCGGCAAAGCGTCAAAAGGAGAAATAGTTATGGGAACGGACTTTTTTGATGAAGATCTGGCACAACGTCGCGGAGCCGTTAAATCTACCTCGCTGGGGTCGGGGCCGGATGGCATGATGAATCTGAAGTCCGAGGATCCGTCCGGTCGGCCTCTTTCCGACCTCAGTCTTACTCGGATGGCCCGGCATCGGGAGGAACTCAATACCCAGAAGGCTTCCGCGAAGCTTCATATCGAGCGGCTGAAACAGAAACAAAATGAAATGGAACGCGAAGAGCAGATGTTGTCCGATCTGCTTGAAAAGCAGGAACAATATGAACGGGGCAAGCAGGAGATGCAGGACCGGTTGACGGAGAGCATGATGTCGCTTCAGAAACTGGGTGACCATGCGGCCCGTCAGGTCGAAGTCTATTTTACCACGCGCGACCGTCTGGCTGCTGACCTTGAGGAACTTCAGAAAATCAATGACACGGAGTGGGCCGAGGAATCTTTCCGGGATGAGTTGAATAAAGCGGTTGTGCAGATTGATGCCATCCGGAGTGATTTCGTCAAGGCGCAGGCCACGATCGAGGCCGTGGGAGGGCCGGTCAAACTGTTTGATGAGCATGCCCGGAAAGTGGATGCGCTTGAGGTCGATGAATTTGCCCCTTCATCCAAAGGTTTTGGGTATTGGATGAAAGTCGGACTTGCCGCCAGTTTGCCGCTGATCATTACCATTTTGGGGGCCGTGATTTTCATGGTGGTAAAGGGACGATAGAGAATTATGCAGCGTGTCCGGCGTAAGAATCCACGGTTGCAGGAGAAACTGGAATCCCTTCAGCGGGAAATTGCCCGGGTTGAGAAGGACATCAAAGGAATCTCTCATGCCATCGATAGCCCTGATCCTGATCAGGTCATACGCCGGCTTCGCAAGGTCGCAGGTGAAATTCCCCCCGTTGATGTGGACGTCAGGCATCCCGGCCAGGAGCCACCCCGCATGGCAATGGCTGAGAATAGAGGGGAGAGTTTACCGGAACCCGGGGTGAATGAGGATATGGCCATCCCTAGACCGGTTCCAGATCAACGCTTCCAGACGTATTTTGGTACCGGAAGCCTTCATTCGGTTCGGCCCCTCCGTCAGGAACGGCGGGTCCAGAGGAATAAGGCCATTATCATGCTGATCCTGGCGGTGTTACTCCTCTATGGGGTCATCAATCTGATATTCTGAATCCCTCACGGTTGATCCCGGCAGAGGGATACAAAGATTCGGTCTTTCCGACAGATTGGGGATGTCACGGTGATCTTTCTGACCGATTGTCCCGAGTAACTTCTGAATTCCACATCAAACTGCTTCAAATCCGGAGGACAGGGAACACGGGCAACTGCGAACTTGGCCGGAAGGGTTTCCCAGCGTCTCAGATCGTTATCTTCCAGGGCGAAAAGCAAAAGCCCTGTCAACATGCCGAGATTCTCATCGCGCGACCAGGCCGCGACGGTGAGTGCTCCTTTTACGAGAAATCGGGAAATCGATTTTGCCGCCTGGCGGGTGGCCATCCGGTCACGACTGGCGGATTGTAATTGATAGAGACTGGTGAGGGTTCGACTGGTCCCCAGGAGTTTCCCGTTGGCATAGAGGGTGGCCGAGTAGGGGAGGATGCCGTATTGTCCGTCAAAATCCAGAAAACAAACCAGTTCGGTGCCATTGGAGGACAGGAGCAGAGGCCGGTTGGTCGGGGCGTTGGGCGGGTAAAATCGTCCTGTGGTCACGTCGATACCGGATTCCGGCACCAACTTCGCCACCTGTCTGTACTGCATCGCCGCATTACTGTCATCTCCGCAAAGTTCGAGACAAAAACCGGCCAGATAATGGCTGAAGGCGTCGTCGGGGAACCCATCCAGTTTTTCCAGTTTAAACGCAATACTCCGGGCTTCCACCCCGGCATCTTCCCACTTTCCCATGGCTAAATAGTTTTTGGCCAGATAGGCATGCAGGTAGGTGCGTTCAAAGGGATAGCCTCGGAAGGCGAGGGTTGAGTCATTAACGAGCAAACTCGCGCCAGCCTTCGAAATGCTTTGAGTCTCAAGTTCTTTCTCTTGGCGGACAGCGGCAAGAAAGTCAGTGGTACTGTTGGTGTAGTCATGGCGGACATGCCGGATCATGCCCCGCTCCATGAGGCCCAGCACCTTGTTCTGGTCATTAGGCAGGGCAGCCAGCGATTGATCGGCGGCCTCAAGTTGCCCACTGCTGAAATTCCTGCGTGCGTCGTCCAGAGGGAGGGTTGTCGCACAGCCCGCTCCCAGGATCAACAAGGGGATGAGCAGGCCGCAAGCCGTTCTGCTCCGCGTCAACTCCAGGATTTTCATCCTTGCCCCTTGCTTCGGTTGTGCCGGATTCAACGTGATCGTTACCAGCCCAAAACGGGCTTGCTGGCGCCCCGGACCCGTTCCTTTTGGGTGGTCCAGGCGATCAGGCCGGTCTGAAGGTCAGTTACTTCAACAGTGAGTTGGAAGTAGACTTGTTCCTTCTTGGACAAACTAATCTGTTTCGGGGTGTCCTTGGTGATCTTAATCAGAGAACCCGTGAGCATATAGCGGGCCCCCAGTTGTTTGCCGATCAGCGTTTGTGTTTCAGGGGTGCAGTTGACCAGTTGATAACCCTGTTCCTTCATCAGAGTGTCGCGCCGGCTCTCGTTGATGAAACTGGCTTTGCCCTCATTGATCAGCTTGGTCCGGATTGTGTCGGTGATCGCTTTGGTGTCGATATGCTCGTCGGTCCGGTTCTCAATGCCCATGACAACTAGAATGGGCTTTTTGGCGAGAACAGGGGAAGAGGCCAGTTCGCCATTGACCGATTCCGCCAGAAGACGGAGATCGGCGAAGTCATAGCTTGTGTCCATGGGTTTGGCCGCAGCCTGGCTTACCTCTTCATTCTGGACGGAGGCACGGAAGACGCTGCAACCGCTCCCGATGGCGATGGCGGATAACACAACAATCAGAGATTTTGCCGTAACTTTATTGCAAGACATGATTTTCTCCTTCTTGGAAATTTGTTATATAATAATGGTTATCCCATTGATGTGTCGAGAGGCAATCTACAGTTCCATTTGAATGCCGACTTCAATGACCCGGTTGGGGGGGATGTGGTAGAATTTTGAAGCGTCCCAGGCATTTCGCGACAGGTATGAAAAGAGAATTTTACGCCAGTTTCTCATGTTTTTACCTTCCACCAGGATCAGGGTTTCGCGCCCGAGGAAAAAAGTCACTTTCATGGGATCCAGATTAAGCCCGTCAATTTTGAGATTGCTCAACAGAGAGGAGAGGTCCGGATCCTCGCTGAATCCGTACCGGAGGAGTAATTGATAGAATCCTTCTGTCAGCACTTTGATCTGGGTTCTCTCGCTATCAGGCACATGAGGGATATCTTCAGTCTGAATGGTGATGAAGACAATCTGTTCATGCAGGATTTTGTTGTGCTTGTAGTTATGAAGCAATGTCCGCGGGATGCCATTGGGGTTCCCTGTCAGGAAAACGGCGACGCCGGGGACCCGTTGGGGTTTGGATGTTGCTACGTCCTGAATGAAAAGCTCAATTGAGATGGCCGCTTCCGCCATTTTCCTGCCCAGGATTTCCCTGCCGCGGTGCCAGGTGGTCATCATGATGATAAAACCGGTCGAGATGACCAGCGGAACCCAGCCCCCGTCGCGGATCTTCAGGATGTTGGAGCCAAAGAACGTAATGTCCAAAACCAGAAAAGGAACGGCGATAAAGATGACAATCATTTTAGGCCAGTGCCAGAGACGGCGCATGACGGCGATCATGAATAACGTCGTAATGAGCATGGTGAGAGACACCGCCACCCCGTAGGCGCCAGCCAGACTGTCGGAGTTCTTGAACCCAAGCACCAGCAGCACGGTTCCGACCAGCATCAATCCATTAACCAAGGGGAGATAGACCTGCCCGATCTGTCGCTCCGAAGTGTGAACAATAGCCAGACGGGGGCTGTAGCCGAGTTGAATGGCCTGACGGGTCATTGAAAAGGCTCCGGAAATAATGGCTTGGGAGGCAATGATAGTGGCTGCGGTCGCGAGGGCAACCATCGGGTAGATGGCCCAGTGGGGGACGTTCCGGTAGAAAAGATTGGCGATCAAGTCCTGGTTCAGGGTGATGTGTCCATTGACCAGGGTCACACTTTGGGGATCCCCCAGTTGGTGAAGCATCCAGGCCCCCTGGCCGCAATAGTTCAATACCAGTGCAGGCATGACGAGGGTGAACCAGCCGAGCCGGATAGGACCCACGCCGAAGTGGCCCATATCGGCATAGAGCGCCTCCCCGCCGGTTACCGCCAGAAAAACCGCCCCCATGGTTACAAAGGCCTGCCACCGGTTAATGATAAAGAACTCGATGGCATATAGGGGGTTCAATGCTCTCAGAATATTCGGGGCCTGGAAGATGGAAATAAGCCCCAGAATGGCAATGGAGAGGAACCAGAAGAGCATGACCGGGCCGAAAATGGAACCAACCGACTGGGTGCCGCGGCGTTGCATCCAGAACAAGGCGATCAACATGATCAGGGAGAGGATGATAATGGCATTGTTTGAGAAGGCAATGGAGCCCATGTTCAGGCCTTCAATGGCGCTTAGTACGGAAATCGCCGGGGTGATCAGTCCGTCGCCATAGAGCAGGGAGGCTCCGAATAAACCGATAAAAACAAAAAACATGGTTCTTTTGCCGGCTTTCCGGTCGCGGTTAACTAGCGCCATCAGGGCCAGGATGCCGCCTTCACCGCGGTTGTCTGCCCGCAGCACCAGGGCCAGATATTTAACGGTAATCAGGGCGAACAACGACCAGAGGATGAGGGAAATGATGCCGAGAATATTCGCTTCAGTCGGGAGAACCCCGCACCCGGGGCTGAAACTGACGCGGGTGGAATAGAGCGGACTGGTGCCAATATCCCCGTAGACGACTCCCAGTGCGGCTATAGATAGCGCCAGAAGCGCTCTCTTGCGATGGGGAGGTTCTTTGGCTGGAGTGTGCTCAGTCATTGTGGAATCAGGAATATTCGATGCGTTCATATTTCCACCTGGATACCAATCTCAATGACCCGATTCGGGGGAATGTTGAAGTACCGGGTGGCATCACGTGCATTTTTTGAAAGAAACGAATATAGCATTTTCCGCCACATAAACATATTTTTCCGGGCGGAGAGAAGTATGGTTTCACGTCCCAGGAAGAATGTCACATTGGTCGGTCTCAAGTCCAGCCCTTCAATGTGGAGTTTGGATAATAGCAGGGACAAGTCCGGCGTTTCCTTGAAACCATAATTGGCGGTGATCCGCACGAAGCCTGCTTCCAGTTTATCAACCGTCACCCTCTCTGCCACCGGAATGCGGGGGCGGTCTTGATTGATGATGGTGAGCAGAATGATGTGCTCGTGAAGGATTTTGTTGTGCTTGTAGTTATGGAGGAGGGTACGGGGGGCAACGTTGATGCTACCAGTCAGGAATAAGGCGATGCCCGGTACACGCCGTGGTTTGGATTCGATGACATCCGCTATAAAGAGGGGCAGGGGCAGGCTCTCCTCACGGAGTTTTTCCCTCATGAGGGCCCGTCCGCGATTCCATGTTATCATAACGACAAATAGGGCCGCAGCGACGCTCAATCCCACCCAACCGCCTGATTTCAGTTTCAAGACGTTGGAGGTGAAGAAGGTGGCGTCGAACATAAAGATTGGAATCATGACTGTTGCGACGACAAGCGGATGCCACTTCCATTTGCGCAGAAAGAAAATGGTCATCATCATGGACGTCAGCAGCATGGTCATGGAGACGGCAAGCCCGTAGGCCCCTGCAAGCGAGTCTGAACTTTTAAACCCCAGTACGAGCAAGACCGTTCCGGCCAGCAGAATCCCGGTGACCATCGGGAGGTAGACCTGGCCGATGGTCGTCTCCGATGTATGGATAATCGTCATGCGGGGACAGTACCCCAATTGAATGGCTTGTCGGGTAAGCGAGTAGGCGCCGGAAATGACGGCTTGCGAGGCAATCACCGTGGCGATGGTGGCCAGACCCACCAATGGGTAAAGCGCCCAGGTGGGTGCCAGATGGTAGAGTAGATTGGAGGTGTTGGTCAGGCTGCCGCCCTGATTCAATAAAAATGCTCCCTGCCCGAAATAATTCAGCAGCAGGCAGGGTAGGACTAGTGCGAACCAGCTGACGCGCATGGGGCGCCGCCCAAAATGCCCAATGTCCTGGTAAAGGGCTTCGGCCCCTGTAAGACAGAGAAAAATCGTGCCCATCGTGATAAAGGCATGAATGCGATGATCCAGAAAGAATTGAAGGGCGTAAAGAGGGTTAATGGCTAGCAGTATTTTCGGGGTATTCAGTATTTGGGGCAATCCCAGTACTGCCAGAGTGATGAACCATACCCCCATAATGGGCCCGAAGATGCTTCCCACCTTCTGAGTGCCATGTTTTTGAACCCAGAACAGTCCGAGCAAGATGGCGAGCGCGATGGGCACGACATAAGGCCCCAGGCGGGGTGAGGCGACCTTGAGTCCTTCAACTGCGCTTAACACCGAAATAGCCGGAGTGATCAACCCGTCGCCATACAACAACGCCGCCCCGAAAAGTCCTATGGCGATGATGATGGAACTCCGCCGGGTTGGGCTGATGTCCGGCGGGGGCTCTGTATGGGGTCCGCGCACCAGTGCCATCAGGGCCAAAATGCCGCCTTCACCATGGTTGTCCGCCCGGAGGACAAGGGAAAGATATTTTACGGAGATCAATCCCGCCAGCGACCAGAAAATCAGCGAGAGCACCCCCATAATGGCGGCCTCGGTGGGCGGCGTGGCGGGGTTGAAACAAAGCCGGAAAGCATAAAGAGGACTGGTCCCTATGTCACCATATACGACCCCTACTGCGGCCAGGGCGAGTGGAAATAGCCGGGCCTTCGAAGGAGAAGAAACAAGTGGGACTGTATCTGAAACAACCCCGTAAGTGCCATCACTGGGATGGGGTTCAGGGGGTGAAGTCATGGTTGTTCCAGATACTCATTTTCGCCCCGTCGTTTGTTTCGTCTGGGGGATGACGGCGGAACCATTTTGGTTTTCCACCGTCGCATCCGCATGGCGGGGATACTTGAAAAAGGGCTTGAACCCTGCTGTGGCCAGACGCTGGGTGAGTTCCTTGATCACCTCCATGGGCGTATGGGCGGGGACCTCCACGACTAACGGAACATCAGGGGAGATTCTATTCTTTTTCAATGCCTTGATCAGGTCGATCGAGGCAACTTCATGTTGATTCACCATGAACGAGGAGGAGGAGATCATGGTAATCTTTTCCGGAGAGGTGCTCTCCATGGCGGCAGGACTTATCTGGGCCAGCCCCAGAATGCCTGTCAATAGGACGGGATAAATGGTTGTCTTCGAGAACGTCGTTTTCATAAATGAGCATCAAGAATAAGGGAAAAGTCCCGAAAACTCCAGTATTATCCCCGTAACTCATTGCCGACATGAATCAACTGGGGCGGGGTTTTCTTTCGCCAGGGAATGCGGTAGGGTTGACCGGGATAGAGATCGAAGAAATTGTCAGCGAAGGCTGTTGTCCCATCCAAATCCAGGCAGACCCCCCAGGCAAAATGATCGCAGGTGAAGGTGGCCTGTCCACGAACCACGTCCACGTGGACTTTTGCCTTGGGCCAAATCATCTCGGAGAATAGCGGATCGTAGAGGCGATTCCGGGCCAGAATACGATCTCCGCTGGTCAGGACGCCAAACGCCATAGTTGTCCGTCGACTTTTCCAGAGCCGTGCCGGGAACTCTGCCAGTTTCGTTGAGGCATTGGGTAACAAGGTAACCGATGTACTCCGGTCGACTGGGTAGGTTCCTGCCAGCTTGAAAATTCCGTAACGCAGGTCGGCGGCCACCGGTTGATGGGTATCATTAATGCCATACACGATGACTTGCCCTCTTTCTTCCGTAACAACGAGGGAAAGGGGGGCCATCGCCCGTTTAACCGCCCAGAAGGCAGGGGTACGGTGCAGGGCATAATCCACAATTGTCCAAGACCGGGTGGCAGGCCAACAATCGTTGAACATCCAGAAAATCGCGGCGGCGGAATCGAACATCCTGCGGCGGAAATTATCGATGTATTCTCGCAGTCCTTCGCCCTGAAGCAAACCGCCCCAATAGACGTAGTCCTCAATGGAGAGCGCACGGATATCCAGACCCAGCCATTGCTTCAGCATCTGGTCGGGCGGACTGGGCTCAGCCCAACTGTCGATGCTGTTGTCATGAATCTGCCAAGCGAAGGATTGGATGTGACGGTGTCCTTCCGGCAGGCATTGGAGCATCGTTGGCAATGAGGTCGGCCCCAGGATGCCCCCTTCGTTCGGGAAACGGCTGAACATTTTCCGGTATTTGCGGAAATCGGTATCGGTGAACCCGACTGACCAGGGATGCTGATCGCCGCAGTCATCCCGATTGGGAGACAACCCATCGGGCGAGTAAGGCGACGAAGGCTGGTAATAGCGGGTGGGATCCTCCTCGGCCATCAGCCGCGGGAGGACATGATGGAAAAGGGAAAGATCGGAAAAGACGGCGCCATACTTGTCCCAGCCCCATTCCCATACCCCCTGTTCCATTTCGTTATTGCCGCACCACACTACCAGGCAGGGATGCGGGGCCAGGCGTCGAATCTGGTGACGGGCCTCATGCCGGAAGTCTTCCACGAATGCCGCGTCATTCCCGGGATACCGGCTACAGGCGAAAATGAACTCCTGCCATACCAGGATGCCCTTGCGATTGCATAAGTCATAGAAGGCGTCACCTTCATACAACCCTCCTCCCCATATGCGGAGCATGTTGAAATTGGCCTCGAGGGCGCGTTCGGTGAGCGTCTCATACACGTCAGGGGTGATGCGGGCAAAGATCATGTCTGCCGGTATCAGGTTCCCGCCTTTGCAGAAGACCTTGCGCCCGTTGACTTCCATGACGAAATATTTGCCCCCATCCGGGTGGGAGGATTGATCGATGCGCACATGGCGGAAGCCGATGGTGGCTTCACGTTGTGCGAGGGTGCGTCCTTTCACTGCCAGCGTGGCGGTAATGGAATAGAGTGCCTGTTTACCGCATCCCACGGGCCACCAAAGCTCGGGTTTGCTGACAGGAAGAATCGCTTCAACCGGGTTCAGGCCGGGCTTGATTTCGACCGGTACACGCACGGTATGGCCACCCGGAGTGATCTGCACGGTGAGTTCCGCTTGAACCGGCTTGGGGCCAAGCCCCTCAACAAACAGGCGGGCACGCACGGAACCGGTCTGCAGGTCGGCGTTCAACGTGGCGAGTGGCACAAAGCGGTCGACCCGCAGGGTGTCGTGCGTCCATTCCAATCGCACCGGACCACTGATCCCCACATTGATCAGGCGTGTGGACCAATCCCAGCTGAATTGGCATTGAGGTTTTCTCAGCCAGGCCCGTTTATGTAGTTTGAAGTCGAGTTGTCCGCTGTAAGTTTCGCCGGGGCGGTCGGAGACATCATGGAGGCCGCTGTCGAGATGAACCGCCAGAATATTCCTGCCCGGCCGCAAGGCCGCTGTCACCTCGATGCGACAGGGATAAAAGACATTGCGATGCCGCCCGATTTCCTTCCCGTTGAGGACGAGGGTGGCAACCAGATCCAGGGTTTCGAAGACAAGCCAGGTTCGGGTGCCGGTTTTCAGGGCGGCGGCAGGGGCGTCAAACTCGTGGCGATAACTCCAGATCATTTCTTCAACCCAGCGGGCCGAGAGGGCGTTCAGGCCTTCAGTAGGTTCGGCCAGTAATCCAGCCTTGATGAGATCAAGATGGATTTCGCCGGGCACGGTGGCGTCAATGTAGCGGGCATTGTCGGTGGAATCCCGTTGGGCATACTCAGTGCGGCCGCGTTGGCCGTCAGCCCAGCGGGCGCGCCAGGTTCCATTCAAATCGAGTGTGTTCAGGCTCATCAAATTTACTCCGTTAAGTGATTTGAGGGAGAATACGGGAAGACGATTCGTGGATGCAATACTTATAGGGCCTCACAATGGCTTCTAAATCCGTTTTCCTGCCTTCCTCCCTTGACGGGTTGGGTTCCCGCCTGTTTAATGGCTGGCAATGACTGATCGAAGAAAAGCCGCTGGAATTGTCGGCCTTGCCGTGATGGGATCCCGCATTTTGGGGCTTGTCCGGGAGGTGGTGATTGCCGGGATGTTTAATGCCGGAAAGTGTCTGGACTCTTTTCTGGCCGCCTTCCAGATTCCCAACCTGTTGCGGGATTTATTTGCCGAAGGGGCGTTATCCACGGCGTTTACCACGGTGTTCACCAAGACGCTTCACAAGGAGGGCGAACAGCCCGCCTGGCATCTGGCGAGTTTACTGTTCAGCGCTCTGATTGTACTGATGGGGCTGATTTGTGTGGTTGGTATCATCGCCAGTCCCCTGCTGGTGCAGATTACTAACTTCGGCTTTCATCAGGTGCCGGGTAAATTTGAGCTGACCGTTCGCCTGACGCGGATTCTGTTTCCCTTTATCCTGTTTGTGTCCCTGGCCTCAGTGGTGATGGGGATTCTCAACGCCCGGTTTATTTTCGGTCTTCCCGCCTCGGCCTCGACAGTTTTTAATCTGGTCTCAGTGATCAGCAGTGTTCTGCTTGCTTATGGCTTCGATCCCCAGGCGGACTGGCGGCATCCGGTCTTTACCGAGCGGGCGCTGTATGGGGTTTCACTAGGTGTGCTGTTAGGCGGTCTGGCCCAGTTGGGAATGCAGTTGCCGTCGTTGTTCAAACTGGGATTCAGATTCAAGTGGGAATTGAATTTGAAGGATCCACGCCTGAAACTGGTGTGGGCGTTGGCTTGGCCCAGCATGATCGCAGGGGCGGCGGTACAAGTAAATGTGCTGGTCAATGGTATGTTTGCCTCGGAAATTAATGGGGCGCGATCCTGGCTCAACTGCGCGTTCCGGATGATGCAGTTTCCGATTGGTCTCTTCGGTGTCGCCATTGCCACGGTGACGTTGCCTGCCGTGGCCCGGTTGCATGCCAAGGGCGAGATGGCGGAGGCCGGTAAAACGATTGAAGAGGCCTTGCGATTGGCCCTGTTTTTATCCCTGCCGGCGGCGGTGGGGCTGGCCGTGCTGGCCCCTGAAATTATTCAAGTGATCTATCAGCACGGCAATTTCACGGCAGACTCCACCGTGGCGACCGCCTCAGCCCTGCGGGCCTATGCGATCGGGTTGGCTGCCTATGCCTCCATCAAAGTATTGATCCCTTGTTTTTATGCGTTGGACCGCCGGCGTACTCCCTTAAATGTAAGCCTGGTGGGGATAGGCCTCTGTGTCGTCTTCAATTTTATTCTGGTGAAGGGGCTTCATCTGGGGCATGTGGGGTTGGCGGCAACGACCGGTTGCCTCGCGATTCTGAATTTTGCGCAATTGGTGGTCTATCTGCGGCGTGATGTGCACTTCGGCACCCTTCGCACCTGGTCCCGGTTCGGGGCCCTGGTGGGCGGATCCGCCCTGTTGTGCGGGTTGACCGCCTGGCTGCTTAAACATTGGCTGGCAGGATTCGGCCAAAGCTTTCCCCGCCTGGTGGTGGCTCTGGGCATTGAGATTGTGGCGGCCGGTTTGGTATACTTGGGCTTGACACATGCCTTCCGTATCACCGAGACCCACTATCTTGCCGGATTGATCCGTAAAAAGATTTTTGGAAAACGTGACGGGTGTTAGAGAGACAAATGAAAGATTGTTTGAAATCCAAACCCCTGATTCATGGATTACTCCGTGATGAACTTACGGCGGTGTGCAAAGAACTCGGCCAGCCGGCCTATCGGGCTGGGCAGATCTGGGACTGGCTCTATCGGCAACACGTGAAGACGTGGGAAGAGATGAAAAATGTACCGGTTCCGCTTCGGGATGCGTTGGCAGAACGGTATGAACTGTTATCGGTCAATCACGTGAAACAGGATGGCGAACACACCGGAACGCGCAAGATTCTGGTTGGGCTCCGTGACGGGGAATGTGTTGAGGAAGTCTTGATTCCCGCCCGCGAACGCCGCACGGTGTGCGTGTCCAGCCAGGTGGGCTGCAAGTTTGCCTGTGCGTTCTGTGCCAGTGGCCGGGGCGGTTGGATCCGTAACCTTGAGGCAGGCGAGATTGTGGAAGAGTTAATGCTGGCCTGGGAGGAATACGGAGACCGTCCCACGAACATCGTTTTCATGGGAATGGGTGAACCGTTTGACAACTATGACAACGTGATCAGGGCCATCCGGATCATCAATGACGGCAAAGGCCTGAACATCGGTATCCGGCACATTACGATCAGCACCAGCGGGGTGGTTCCGGGCATCAACCGGTTGGGAAGCGAGGGGCTGCAGGTGGAACTTTCGGTCTCCCTGCATGCCCCCAACAACGAGTTGCGCAACCGGTTGATGCCCGTCAACAAGCGCTACCCCATCGAGGAGTTGATCGAAGCTTGTGCGCGTCATACCGAGGCCACGGGCCGGATTGTGACGTTTGAATACACGTTGATTCGGGGGGTTAATGATACGCATGCTCATGCGGTGGAATTGGCAAAGCTTTTAAAAACCCTCCCGAGTAAGGTGAACTTGATCTCCTTGAGCCCGGTGGACGGGTATGAGGGGCTCCCCCCGCTGGATGGAACCTCTGATATCTTCAAGGAACAATTGGCAAAGGTCGGCGTCAACGCCACCTACCGGGTTTCCAAGGGCGGCGACATCGATGCGGCCTGCGGGCAGTTGCGGCTGAGGCGACTTAAGATCTAAAAATAATTTATTCACTTATTAGTTTGATTTATTTGTAACTTATTGATATTGAATGTGAATCGATAATTAAATCTATTCACATTATATGCATTTAGATCAATCCAGACTTGAGCGCGAATTTCAGCGCAAGGGGGCCGTCACCGCTAGGGAATTGGCGTCAGCTTTTGGGGTTAGTCAGCCCACAGTGTCCCGGATGTTGGCCCGTGATGAAGGGCGCCGGATTTTGCATTTGGGGCGTGGGCGAAGATCGCGATATGCCGCCACTCGTGATGTTTATAACTTGGGTTCATCCTGGCCCCTTTATGAGATTGATCGGGAAGGCCGGGCTCATACAGTTGGGCAACTCTACGCTTTGGCGGGCAGACAATGGTGTCTTCAGCAAAGTGCGCCGTGGGAGAGATTGCTTGGGAGCGATTTCCAGGACGGACTCTATCCGGGTTTTCCCTGGTTTCTGGATGATCTCCGTCCCCAGGGTTTTCTAGGACGCATCTTTGCGCGTACACATGGCCGCAGTCTGGGATTACCGTATGACCCCCGCGACTGGCCGCCTGACGATGTTGTGCTGAGCCTGATCCGGTTTGGAAAGGATCTCCCGGGCGCCTTTGTTTTGGGGGATGACATGTTGACGGCGGTGCAGGAGCGAATGCTGGCTGATGTGGAGGGGGTAGCCGCTGCGAACCGGCCCACTGTTTATCCGGGGCGGGCAGACTCCATTCTTGGTGGGGAGTGGGTCGGATCCTCCGCTGCCGGTGAGCAGCCAAAATTTACGGACGTTGTTCGTGATGAGGATGGAGGCATTCGTCATGTCATAGTCAAATTCAGCGGACGTTCCGGGCGAGCCGCGGATGTGCGGTGGGGCGATTTGCTCGCGGCCGAGCATTATGCGGCAACGCTGTTGTTAGAGAATGGAATTCCGGCGGCGAAAACCACCTTAATAGATGCGGATGGGCGCCGCTTTCTTGAATCCACCCGATTTGACCGGATTGGGCTCCATGGCCGGCGTGGTTTGGTTTCCCTTGCGGCATTGGATGCCGCCTTTTTCGGTGAACTTCAGACTCCCTGGACGGCGGCGGCTGAGCGACTCAAGCGAGGCGGATGGCTGAACGCCATTGAGGCGGAGCAGTTGGCGCTTCTCTGGTGGTTTGGCGCTCTGATTGGCAATACGGATATGCATTACGGGAACATCAGTCTTTTCCTGGATAACACGCGCCCTTTGTCACTCGTACCGTCGTATGACATGCTCCCCATGCTGTATCGCCCCGATGTGGAGGGGGAACTTCCTGCGCGCCAATTTACCCCTCCGCCACCTTTGCCTGAAATACGGCCATTATGGGAGTGCGCGAGTTTGATGGCTGAGACCTTCTGGGGACGCGTTGCGGGTGCCCCCATAATCTCTGATCCATTCAAACAGATTGCCGCCGGAAATGCCGACTTGATAACCCGCTATCGCCGACAATTCCTATGAGTATCTGGATCGGATGATGAATCGGATCCATGCATGTCGTGGTTTTTTGATGGAGGATTAAAACTGCCGGATTCCCTTTGTAACACTGCAAGCGCGTCGTATAACTGTGTCCGGATAATGGCCAGACGAATTGTTGTTTCCGGGCAGTTGAAGCATTTCGATGCCTGATGGGTGTCATCAAGTAAGCTGCAAACTGTGCTTATCCACTCTTGTATGTCATCTTTCGAGACATGATGGCGATAATGGGCGTTGATTGGGGACTACAGTATTGTAGGGCGCTGGAGTCGACCAACCGGCGCCGTTTTGTGACCGGGATTTCAGGAGGTGCTGGGTATGTGTTTTTGGTAAAGCGAATAATCGCTGATTATTGTCATCACATGATATCCTGGTAGCCGCGGCGGCCAGCAGCGTGGCCACCCTGCCTATGATGATTTGTTGGGATCTCGGGAACTTGACGGGGGCCGGAATCGGTGCCATATTCGGTGCCATACGAATGCGAGGAGAGTTATTATGAATTCCATGGAGCCGGTCACCGAACTGAAATCACGCTCATCCCAACTGATTCAGCAGACACACGACACTCAACAGCCGATCATCATTACGCAGAACGGGCGCGCCACGGCGGTATTGATGGACATTCAGGCCTATGAACGCCAACGGAAGGCCCTGCACCTGCTTAAGATTCTTGCGCAGGGGGATCAGGCCTATCTTCACGGGCGTTACGTCAGGCATCCTGAAGCCCGACAGCACTTTCGGTCGAAACTGGAGGGCATGCAGAGCCATGCCTGAATTGTTCAAGATTGTGTGGTCGGAAATCGCGATCGCAGACCTGGACTCCGTACTTGACTACATTGCCTATGAGGATTCCGTTGAATCAGCGCAGGACGTATATGCGAAGATCGAGCTCAAGGTCAATTCCCTGACTCACAGTCCCCGCCGTTGTCGGGTGGTTCCTGAATTGCAGGAGATTGGCGTATCGGAATTCAGGGAGGCCCTGTGTGGTCCTTATCGGATCTGCTTCAGGTTATATCAGCAAACGGTGGTTCTAGTTGCCATTGTGGACAGTAGGCGAAATCTGGAAGAACTCTTGGTGGAACGATCGCTCTTATTTACGTGATGATACGTGTTTTCAATAGGAAAAAATATAATTGTGAAGATGGCATTGCAAAATAACTCCCGTGCGGTGGCGGCGGAGATGATTGCCCGGTGGATGGAGACCGGGGATTTCCCGGATCGGATGATGAACCGGGTGCGGGCAGATCGCGGCTTTGTGATGGAGGTTGTTTACGGCGCCGTCAAATGGAAACGCGAACTGGAGTGGGTTTTGAAGCAATGCATGAAACAAATGCCGGCGATTCCTCTACGTGCCCACATGATGGTCGGACTTTATCAGATCCTGCATATGGACTCGGTGGAGCCTTATGCGGCGGTCAATGAGACGGTGGCGGCGGTTAAGTTGATGGCCTCGCAGACCGATGCCAATTTTACTAATGCGGTATTGAGACGTGTCCTGCGGGAAAAACCAGAGGTGATCGCCGCCTTGAACCAGCAGCCTTCCGGCATCCGTCTGTCGCATCCGGAAATCCTTGTCAAACGCTGGATTGCCACCTATGGGAATAACCAGACGGAGGCCTTGTGCAACTGGAATAACCAGCGGGCTTCGGTGATCCTCCGGCTTAATACGAGTAGAATTCAAATGGCGGATTTCCGGGATCGGGTTATGACGGCGGGCCTGAAAGTGGATCCGCACCCGATGGATCCAGCCCGGTTTTGTACGCTGGGGCGGGGTGTCAGCGTGGAAGATCTTCCGGGTTTTGAAGACGGTTGGTTCATGGTGCAGGATCCCTCCACGATCATGGCGGTGGAAATGCTGGCACCCAAGCCGCAGGAACGCATTCTGGATGCCTGTGCGGCCCCGGGCGGGAAGACCGTGGCGATCGCCGAGGCGACGGGCGGGGGGGGGACGTTGACTGCCATGGATATTCATGCCGACCGGATGGGCTACCTCCATGATAATCTGGCTCGCATGGGGTTTGGGGGCGTCAGGGTTATAGAAGGAGACATGACGGCTTGCAAAGTCGGTGGCGAGGGGGTGTCCGAGCTTGCAGGGTTGATGTTTGACGGTATCCTGCTGGATGTGCCTTGTATGAATACGGGCGTCCTGCAGCGGCGTGCGGATGCCCGCTGGCGTTTCGCGGCGGACCGGCTGGCTTCAGTGTGCGCCACGCAACGAGCCATTCTGGATGGCGCGGCCACCCGACTCCGTATCGGTGGACGTCTCGTTTACAGTACGTGCAGCCTGGAGGTTGATGAAGATGAACTTCTGGTCGCCGGTTGGCTTAAAGACAATCCGAACTTTGAACTTGTTTGCGAAAAAAAGCTGTTCCCGCCTAAAGATGGGACTGATGGCGCCTATGCGGCCTTGCTGAAGCGGAAAACCTAGCCGGCTGTGACAATCAGGCGCCAAGTCTGGCCCAAAATCATCGTAGTGCGACATATTGTCTCCAATATTGTCGTTGAAGTGAGGTGTCAATTTTACTTTTAAATAGTTGCAAGATGTTTTTGTTAAATGGGTTGCGGTATATGTTCTGTAGATAGATGCTGCCTTGGCACACCTGTTGCTAAGCTATGAGGCGTAAATATTTTTTGAATATTTTTTTCGCACCAGTTTGCGATCAACCGGAAGGAGTTTGATTATGGCTAAGGTATTGGGAATTGACTTGGGAACGACGAATTCTTGTATGGCCGTTATGGAAGGTGGAGAGCCTGTGGTGATCCCTAATGCCGAGGGAATGCGGACAACGCCTTCCATTGTGGCCTTCACCAAGACGGGGGAACGGTTGGTTGGGCAGGCGGCAAAGCGTCAGGCGATCACGAATTCCCAGAACACGGTCTATTCAATTAAGCGGTTCATGGGACGTAAATATGAGGAAGTGGCCCGCGAAATCTCGCTGGTGCCTTACAAGGTCGTCAAGGCAAAGAACGGTGATGCTCATGTCCAAGTGGGTGACAATACGTATTCCCCGCCGGAAATCTCCTCGATGATTCTTCAAAAGATGAAGGCGGATGCGGAAGCCTATCTGGGAGAGAAGATCACCCAAGCCGTGATCACGGTGCCGGCGTATTTCAATGACAGCCAACGCCAGGCGACCAAGGACGCCGGCCGCATTGCCGGGCTGGAAGTCATGCGCATCATCAATGAGCCCACGGCGGCCTCATTGGCTTACGGGTTGGATAAGAAAAAAGATGAAAAAATTGCCGTCTACGATTTGGGTGGCGGTACGTTTGATATTTCCGTTCTGGATATTGGTGAGGGTGTGTTTGAAGTCAAGGCGACCAATGGCGATACCCATCTCGGGGGTGATGATTTTGATGACACCATCATGCAGTGGCTCGCGGACGAATTCAAAAAGGAGCAGGGGATTGACCTGACCAAGGACCCGATGGCCAAGCAGCGTCTCAAAGAGGCTGCCGAAAAAGCCAAATGTGAATTGTCGAGTGCCCTGAGCACCGATATCAATCTCCCGTTTATTACTGCGGATGCTTCCGGCCCGAAGCATTTGAATGTGACGCTCTCCCGCGCCAAGTTGGAGCAGCTGGTGGATCACCTGATCGAGCGGACCATGCAACCGGTGAAGAACTGCATGAAGGACTCCGGTCTTTCCACCGTGGATGAAGTGGTGCTTGTGGGCGGTATGACGCGTATGCCCAAAGTCCAGGAAATGGCCAAAAAGCTCTATGACAAGGAGCCGCATAAGGGTGTGAACCCGGACGAAGTGGTGGCGGTGGGCGCCTCGATTCAGGGCGGCATCCTGAAGGGCGAAGTCAAGGATGTATTGTTGCTCGATGTGACGCCTCTCTCGCTGGGGATTGAGACGCTAGGCCGGGTTTTCACGGCGCTGATCGAACGGAACACCACCGTTCCCACAAAGAAGACGGAAATTTTCAGCACGGCCTCGGATAACCAGCCGTCGGTGGAAATCCATGTCCTGCAGGGCGAACGCAAGATGGCCGACCAGAACAAGACCATCGGGCGGTTTCATCTGGATGGTATTCCTCCTGCCGCGCGGGGTGTGCCTCAAATTGAAGTGACTTTCGATGTCGATGCGAACGGGATTCTCCATGTGTCCGCCAAGGACTTGGGAACCGGACGGGAGCAGAAGATCACGATTACAGCGTCCAGCGGATTGACGGATGCCGAGATCAAGGAAATGGTGAAGGATGCCGAAGATCACGCGGATGAGGATCGCAAAAACCGTGAGGCGGCGGAAACCCGCAATATGGGCGATAATCTGGTGTACCAGACGGAGAAACTGATCAAGGATCAGGGCGCCAAGATGGCGGATGACAAGAAGAAGCCGGTGGAAGCGGAACTGGCGAAGCTGAAAGAAGCGCTCAAGGGCACGGATAGCGAAGCCATCAAGGCGGCCATCGAGGGTGTCAACACCGTGATGCAGGCCTTTACGGCGGAGATGTATGCCCAGGCCAAGACCCAGCATCCTGCGGGTGAGGCCGGTGGCACCGAGCATCCGGGTGCGGAGGCGGGAGCCAAAGGCAAGGGTGGCAAAGATGACGTGATTGATGCCGATTTTGAGATGGTGGATGAGAATAAGAAGAAATAAGGACAATACGCGGGGCGACCGGTTCGCCTTCGCGAAGAAGCAGAAACAAGAAAAGGAGAACCAAGTAGATGAAGATTAAACCGTTAGGCGACCGGGTTCTGGTTGAACCCAAGAAAGAACAGGAAGTTACAAAGGGCGGGATTATCATTCCCGACAGCGCCAAGGAAAAACCCACCGAGGGAACCGTGATTGCCATCGGTACCGGCAAGCGGGATGAAGCTGGCAAGTTGATCGCGTTCACCGTCAAGGTCGGCGACACCGTGTTGATGCCCAAGTACGGCGGCACGGAAGTCAAGATCAACGACAAAGAATACCAGATCATGCGCGAAGAAGACATTCTCGGCATCGTCGAGTAATGTTTTTCGACAGTTTCAGGACATAACAATAAGGAGAAATGGACAATGGCTGATAAAGGTAAACAACTCAAGTATGACAGCGAAGCGCGCCAGGCGATGCTTCGCGGTGTGGAAAAGTTGAGCCGCGCCGTCAAGGTTACCCTTGGCCCCTGCGGTCGTAATGTGATTCTGGACAAGAAATTCGGTTCCCCGACCATCACCAAGGACGGTGTGACGGTTGCCAAGGAAATCGAACTTCCCGACCCCTTTGAAAACATGGGCGCCCAGATGGTTCGCGAAGTCGCCAGCAAAACCAGCGATACCGCTGGTGATGGGACGACGACCGCGACCTTGCTCGCCGAAAACATCTATCGCGAAGGCCTGAAGAACGTCACCGCCGGCGCAAATCCGATGAGCTTGAAGCGTGGGATTGACCAGGCGGTTGCCGTGGTGGTTGAGGCCATCGCGAAACAGTCCAAGAAGGTCAAGGAACACGTTGAGATCGCCCAGGTGGCGACCATCTCCGCCAACGGCGAAAGCGCCATCGGCGAGATCATTGCCGAAGCCATGGACAAAGTCGGTAAAGACGGCACCATCACCGTTGAAGAGGCCAAGGCCATCGAGACAACGTTGGATGTGGTTGAGGGAATGCAGTTCGACAAGGGCTACATTTCCCCGTACTTCGCGACCAACATGGAAGCCATGGAAGCCGTTCTGGATGATCCATATATCCTGATTTTCGAGAAGAAGATCTCGAACCTTCAGGACATGCTGCCTCTTTTGCAGAGTGTGGCCAAGTTGGGCAAGCCGCTCCTGATCATTGCCGAGGACATCGAGGGCGAAGCCCTGGCGACCCTGGTGGTGAACCGCCTGCGTGGCACGCTCCAGATCTGTGGTGTCAAGGCCCCCGGCTTTGGCGATCGTCGCAAGGCGATGATGGAAGATATCGCCATCCTGACCGGAGGCAAGTGCCTGACCGAAGATCTCGGCATCAAGCTGGAGAGCGTCAAGGTTGAAGATTTGGGCCGCGCGAAACGTGTGACCGTCGACAAGGAAAACACCACGATCGTGGAAGGCGCTGGGAAATCCACCGCCATTCAAGGCCGTGTCGCTCAGATCAAGCGTCAGATCGAGGAAACCTCCTCGGACTATGATCGCGAGAAGCTGCAGGAACGCCTGGCGAAGCTCGCTGGTGGCGTGGCGGTCATCAATGTGGGCGCCGCGACCGAGACCGAAATGAAGGAGAAGAAGGCCCGCGTCGAAGACGCCCTGCACGCGACCCGTGCGGCGGTGGAAGAAGGCGTGGTCCCCGGTGGTGGTGTGGCTCTGCTGCGCTGCTTGTCCGCTCTGGACAAGATGACGGCCGAAGGTGACGAGAAGATCGGTGTGGATATCATCCGCCGCTGTCTCGAAGCGCCTCTTCGTCAGCTTGTTGACAATGCCGGCCTTGAAGGCGCCGTCATCGTTCAGGAAGTCAAAAAGCTCAAGGGCACAATGGGCTATAATGTGGCCACCCGCCAGTATACCGACCTGATCAAGGAAGGCGTCCTGGATCCGGCCAAGGTGACCCGCATGGCGTTGCAAAACGCGGCGAGCATCTCCGGTCTGCTTCTGACCAGTGAGTGCATGATCACCGAGATCCCGAGCAACGAAAAGCCGGCTCCGATGCCCGGTGGCGGTGGCGGAATGGGTGACATGGGCGGAGGAATGTACTAAGCCCGTATCAATAAACCGTTTACAGAAAACGGTTGACCTGTGTAAACGGGGCGCATACACTGCGCCCCGTTTACTTTTTCTTTTATGGAGGTGGATTTTGAACGCAGAACTTATTGAAAAAGCCAAGTTGAAGATGACGTCAGTGCCCTTGCTGGTGAATATGATCTCCCGGCGAGTGCGTCAATTGAATGCCGGGATGCGGCCTTATATCAAGCCTCTGACCCCGAATGAAGAGAAAGTGGATATTGCCCTTCGCGAGATTATCGAGGGCAAACTCACCGCCGAGATCGGATTTTTTGATCCCTCCTCTCCGGGTTCCGCTTCCAGTCATTAAGCTGGAACAGATCCATGGCGGCCGCTAAGGATAAAAAAGAAGCGGACAAGACCGTTACCAATCGCAAGGCGCTACACGACTATTTTGTCGTGGATCGCCTTGAGGCCGGGATCGAACTGCTGGGCACGGAAGTCAAGTCCGTGCGCGGGGGAAATGTCACCCTCACGGGGGGATATGCGACCATTGCCGATTCCGGACGCGTGGTGCTGCATGATGTCCACATTGCGCCTTATGAATGTGGCAATCAGTTCAATCATGAACCGACCCGCCCCCGAACCTTGCTGCTGAACCGCAAGGAAATTGAAAAGCTGAAAAGCAAAATTGCCCTGAACGGATTTACGCTCGTTCCTTTAAAAATGTATTTCCGGAAACGTTGGGCAAAAGTGGAACTGGGCCTTTGCAAGGGCAAGCAGGACGGCGACAAGCGGGAAACGCTGCGCAAAAAGGATGCGGACCGGGAAACCCGCCGGGCCATGTCGCGGGATTGGTAGTTGTTGCGATTACATCTTGATGCTGGGCCGGCGGGCTTCGGAATCAAGTTGCTTCAGGGCTTCATTCACGTCATTCACCCACGGGCTCTTGGGGTTGCCGGCCAGAAAATCCTCGTAGGTGGTGCGGGCTTCCGTATAACGTTTCATTTCCTGAAGACAGCGTGCTTTTCCGAAAATGGCTAGAGGCCGGAGGAAATGATCAGGATTTTTAGTGGCGAACTGGCTAAAGGCGGCCAGCGCCGCTTCGGTACTGCCGAGTCCCTCCATACAGTGGATTTTTCCCATTTCTGCCATGGGGGCCATGGGATGATTCGGGTATTTCGATAGAAAATCCATGTAGCTGGACTGGGCAGCCACAAAATTCCCGCTGTCATACTGGGCCTTGGCCATTTGCAGCAGGGCCAGCTTGGCGGCGGAAGTGCCCGGGTACTGGGAGAGGATAGACTGCAGGGCCTGCCCATTACGGGCCTCCCCGAGCATCCGGGAGGCTTTTTCCTCGTTACTGGCATTGTGGGAACGATAGAGAATGACGGAGAGAATGAGGATGACCGCAATTCCTCCTGAAACGAGCCAGCTTCTCCATTCCTCACCCACCGATTCCAAAGAAGCCCCAAGTTCATTGCCGATTGGTTGCGGCGGGTTCAATTCATTGTTATTTGTCATGACGATCTAAATCCTTCCCGACTGAAAAGTGGAGCGGGAGATGGGGATCGAACCCACGACGTTCAGCTTGGGAAGCGTCCTGTAAACCTAGCCCAAATTCTGACGTTTATAACCCGCTCATTATAAATACTTTATACATATTCCTTCATAACCTAGCCCATATCTAGTGTCGAATCGTCCGAAGAATCGTCCGGAAAATGTCATGAAGAACGGGCGGGAGTATTGGGCTTTTTCAGGATATGCGCAAGAAAATTATCCTTCCTGAAGAGACTCGCCTTACCAATCAAAATGGGTTCAACGCCCCTTCCTTTTATCCAATAGAAAAAGCCTGACCGCTTAAGATTAGTCAACTGCATCGCTTCTTCTTTGGTAAAATAATTGTTCTTCAGGTCAGCAATAAATGAACCAGCATAAAGGTATCCTCGCCCCTTCTCTTCAGCCTGTCCATTCTCAATGGCATACTCTCGTAAAGCCTTGTAGGTAATGCCAATTTTCCTGACTGCCCGTATCGCTTCCGCTTCGTTCATCATGATATTGACAGGAGAATCGGCAGTCTGATCCATAACCTGAACGGAGCCGCTACATCCCCCCGATACTTGCAACTGCCGATTGTTGCCATTAATTTTCCTGACCGTTTCCTCATGTTGTACTCGGTTCAAGAGCGGGTTGTTTGTAATATAGAGACGGGTGGTAATGTCCACGCTTGTATGGCGCAGGCGTTTCATAATGGTGTAAATAAAGAAAGCATGAATCAACCCAAGGCAGTTTGGCAGGCATGGTGCGAATATATTTTAATTTTTACAATAATTACACCCTTCCAACCGTTCTGGTACATATGATGGATGAATATGGAATATGAGTCGCAATCACGTTGAAACAAGGTTAAGCAAGGAGAACAGCTATGAAGAATATGAAGAAACTCGTTATGGTTATCGGAATGTGTCTTGTTGGGTTTGTCGGGTTTGTCGCACAGGCAGCCAACTCAGACTTTGAAGCAGCGATGGCTCAGGGAACAGGGCTACAGGGTGAAAAAGGCGAAAAAGGCGGGAAACATTTGAGTCAAGAAGAACGGGCGGCTCTTATCCAGAAACACCTTGCTGAACGTCAAGCGGAGCTTCAAAAGGCAACTGCAAAAGGGCGTATGGATATTGCCGCTGCCCTCCAGAAGGTGATCACTGACCTCACCAACATGCAAACCGCTCTCAACGCCAAAGACTATGCCGCTTTCAAAGCAGCCAACGAACAACGTAAGGCAGACAGGGAAGCGTTAGAGCAACTTCGGAAAGCGGACAAGCAGGCTAAACAGACTTCTCCGGTTAAATCTTAAATCTAGACGCAACGGGATAGGGGCATAGGTACAGGCAGGTGGATTTACTTCACCAAAACCGTTCATGTCTCGTTGCGTCCTTGGGTTTTACCTCGTCAGTCAGAATGTTATTAAAATATGCATCGTTGAGCATAAACCCATAACGCTTACTGAACCCTCATGTAGACCCGTACCGTCTCTCATTATTCAATCCCAAAGGCACTGGGAGGCATACGTGGGCATTTAAGAGAGGAAGAATTAGGCAAATCCCTGATATAAATTCAGGTTCCCCCCGATATGTATTTATTGGGTAATTCCCTATTGTCTGCACAAAAGAAGTGATGCAGATGATAACCACAAATCCCATAACGATAACGAAGGTCCAGAACCCTCCGAAGCCCCTGAAAGCCGTGGTCGTTGATGATGACTTTTATGCCTTAAACTTGATGAAACATATATTGGAGCGCAGGGGTTATGACGTTAAAACCTATGTAGACCCGATACAGTCGCCATTGTATAAGCGAGAAAGTTGTCCCTGTTCCCTGCATGAGGAGGGATGCCCTGACCTTATTATTTCAGATTACACTATGCCGAATATGAATGGGGCGGATCTATTGGAATCGGCAATGAAAAATGGATGTAGTTGTCGTCATATCGCCATAATTTCAGGGGCAGAAATTCCTGAAGCGGATATGATGCGAGTGGCAAAATTTGGAACTCGTTTTTTTCTCAAGTCCCGTTCTTTTGGTGACTTTTACGATTGGCTATCACAGCCCCCCTGTGATAGATTAAGTTGGCTGTTCCTCCACAAGTTATGGCTAAAGCATCCCCACCACCTCCCGTTGATTCTTCAAAAGATTATCCCCGCATTTGATTATCGGATCAACTTTGCGCCGCAACCTGACCAATCAGTCCCTTCCTGAGAGATGCCTTTTCCAACTAATTAATAATGGGCGGTCATTAAAAAGCCTTTTTCCCCACTCCCGTAAGTGTCGAATCGTCCGAAGAATCGTCCGAAAGCCAAAAAAGGGGCAAACGACCGTATTCGGGCGTTGCTTTACCATATATGGGCGGGAGCCTCATAGTCATTGGTCGAAAATGGGCTAGGTTGAAAACAAGGTAGATAAGTTTTTAAGTGGAGCGGGAGATGGGGATCGAACCCACGACGTTCAGCTTGGGAAGCTGACATTCTACCACTGAATTACTCCCGCAATCAGAAAAACTGGTGAGACTCTATTCGGCTGTTATGGGTTTGTCCAGACTAGAATTACCTGCCTGCTACCTTTATTCGACTGTGACGCTTTTGGCGAGATTACGGGGTTGATCAATGGGACAGTGGCGAAGCCGGGCCATGTGGTAGGCAAATAACTGAAGCGCCACGGCGGTGACAATCGGGGCTGTCAGGTGCGAACATTTCGGGATGTGAATCATCGCATCCACAGGGGCGGCGGCATCCCCATCGGAAACAATTCCGATCACCGGGGCCTGTCTTGCCCGGCATTCCTGGACATTACTGATCATTTTCTCCCGCCCGGCGATGTCATTCAGCAACGCCATGACCGGGAAGGACGAATCAAGCAGGGCGATGGGGCCATGCTTGAGTTCCGCCGCGTGATATCCCTCCGCGTGAATATAACTGATTTCCTTGAGCTTTAACGCTCCCTCAAGCGCGACGGGATACAGGCAACCGCGTCCCAGGAAGAAAAAGTCTTTGACCTGGCAATAACGTTCGGCGGCAGCAATCACTTCTTCGTTCCGCGTCAGGACGGATCGGATCAATTCGGGAATCCGGTGGATTTCCTCACAGATTTCCTGGCCTTGCTGGCGTGACAACCGGCGGCAGCGCCCGATCTTGAGCGCCAGCATCAACAAGACGGCCAATTGACAAGTGAACGCTTTGGTTGAGGCAACGCTGATTTCCGGACCGGCATGCAGGTAGACTCCCCGTCCGGTTTCACGGGCAATGGTTGAACCTACCACGTTACAGAGTCCCACGACCAACGCCCCTTTTTGTTTGGCTTCTCGCACGGCTGCCAGCGTGTCTGCCGTCTCTCCGGATTGGCTAATGGCAATCACCAGGTCATGGGGGCGAATGATGGGATTCCGGTAGCGGTATTCGGCGGCCTGTTCAACATCCGTGGGCAGGTCGGCCAGTTCTTCGAAATAATATTTTCCCACCATCCCGGCATTCATTGAGGTCCCGCAGGCGACAATCACTACCCGCTCAATACTCGAGAGTTCACGCGAGGTCAGGGCCAACCCGGAAAGGATGGCGGTGGCCATGGAGTCATCCAAACGCCCGCGGATCGTGTTATTGATGGAGTCCGGCTGTTCATGGATTTCCTTGAGCATAAAATGCTCGAATCCGCCTTTTTCAGCAGTGCCGGCATCCCAGTCTATTTTGGCGATTTCACGGGACACAGGGACATTGTTGATGTTGCGGATTTCAGCGCCGGAAGTTCGGATAATGGCCACATCATTATCATCGAGATAGATGACTTGCCGGGTGTAGGCAATGATGGCCGCCACATCGCTGGCCACAATGGTTTCCCCTTCGCCGACCCCGATGACGAGGGGGCTTCCTTTGCGGGCCACGACAATCTGGTCGGGGGCATCAGCTGAAACCACGGCAATTCCATAGGTGCCTTCGACGTGCTTGAGGGCCGCGCATACGGCCTCAAACAAATTCCCCCTGAACAATTCACCGATCAAATGGATCAGCACCTCGCTATCGGTCTGTGATTTAAAAACATGCCCCTTGGTGGTCAATTGATTGCGCAGGGTGAGATAATTTTCAATGATTCCGTTGTGCACGAGCGCCAGCCGTCCGGATTGATCCGTGTGGGGATGGGCATTCTCCTCGGTCGGGCTGCCGTGAGTGGCCCACCGGGTATGAGCGATACCGGTGTGGGCGGCATTAAGAAACGCATCATCCCACCGTTCATGAACCTTTGTTTCCAGATTCTTGACTTTACCCCGGTCTTTTCGAATGTGAAGCGCGTTTCCGGAAACCAGTGCCACGCCGGCCGAGTCGTAACCGCGATATTCAAGCCGTTTCAGTCCATTGATCAGGACATCAATGGCACCCTTGTTTCCTACATATCCTACAATTCCGCACATATTTTACCCCATGATATCTTTGCTGACGATAGCTCCCGGTAAGGTAGACATGTCGGGCCATATTTTCCGCCCCGGATAAATGCTCGTGTGAATTCCCGTGTGTACACGATCCCCCATGACACATCCAAATTTCCGCCGTTTGGTATCCACCAACCGGTTTTCGACCATGGATTTGTGAGGGAGCCCATCGTGCCGGAAGTTGGAGGTGATGGTGCCCGCACCGAAGTTGACAGCTTCGGCGATAATGGAATCCCCGCAGTAACTCAGATGCCCCAAACTTGTGTGGTCCATGACAATGGAGTTTTTGACTTCCACGGCTTGCCCGATGTGGCAGTTATCGCCGATACTGGTGTTTCCCCGCAGGTAACAATTGGGCCCGACCTTGCAGTTTCTGCCAATGATCACCGTGCCTTCAATGTAAACCCCCGGCAGGAGTCGAGAGGCTTCCCCCACCAGAAGTGTTCCGTCATTTTGTACATTGGAGGAAATTCGCGCCCCATTATTGAGTGTGAGGGGGGCGGTGATCGTTCCGGCGGGGATGGCTTCACCCTGCAGTCGAAAATCGGACCGATTATTTAAGATCAACTCATTGATTCTCAAGATGTCCCAAGGGTAGGCGATTAGAAAAGTATCGCTGTCAATGGGGATCGAGGGGGCTTTTAGAACGGCATTGGCGGATTCGCCGGTCCACGCAAGAATAATGCCGCGATTATTGCGAACGGCGACGGTCCCCTTGGTTTTCAGGAGTGTGGTGAGTATTCCTTTGGAGAGCCAGGCATCCCCCCGGATGAAGAGTGTTCGGTCGTCAGAAGGACTGGTGATTCCGTAACCGGTATCCTTGAGGATCTCCTGCTGAAGTTCGAGCAGGGGCCGGTTCCCTGCTCGGCAGGCGGATAAGGGCCGGGTTGAAGTCAGCGGGAAACAGGTTTCAGGGCTTTCGGCATCCAGGATAATGGCTCTCATGAGGCCAATTCCTTATGCACCACGGCGCTGAGAGATTCGATCCAGCGTGCGACCTGCTGGGCATCACGGGCTTCAACCAGAATGCGGAGTTTGGGTTCCGTGCCGGAGTACCTGACAATGAGTCGGCCTTCGCTTCCAAGATCGCGCGTGCAGGCATCCATGGTCTCAACCAGATCTGGAATCGTTTCAAGGGCCTTGCGGTGCTTGACCTTAATACTGACAAGTTTCTGGGGATATTCCGTCATACATTCTGCCAGTTGGGCGAGGGTGGCCCCTTGCTGTCGCATCAGGCGGAGGACCTGCAACGCCGTGATGATGCCGTCGCCGGTTGTGGCGTAATCCATCAGGATGACATGGCCACTTTTTTCTCCTCCGACATTGGCTCCGGTTTTGCGCATGCGGTCGATGACCAACCGGTCGCCCACATCCGTGATATCCAGTTGAATGCCTGCGCGTTTCATGGCTTCATGCAACCCCATGTTGCTCATCGTTGTGGTTACCAGCGTATTGTTTTTGAGCAGGCCGCGGGCCTTGAAGTCCAGGGCGCACATCCCGAGAATCCGATCCCCATCCACCACATTCCCCCGGGCATCGCAGAAAATGACGCGGTCGGCGTCGCCATCAAAAGCGATCCCGATATCCGAATGGGAGAGGATTACGGTTTGGGCAACGATTTCAGGGTAGGTTGCCCCGCAAAGGTTGTTGATGTTGTACCCGTCCGGTTCCACAAATGTCTTGGTGACCTTGGCCCCCAGTTCCTTCAGGATCAGCGGGGCGATGTGGTAAGCTGCGCCGTTCGCGCAATCCACCACCACTTTCAAGTCATCAAAATTCTCGTTCTTGATTGTGCTTTTGGCAAATTCGATATATCGCCCGCGGGCATCCTCGATGCGGTATGCCTTGCCCATCTGGTCGCTTCGGATGTGTTCACAGCTCAATTCCCCAGAGGCGATGTGGTTGGTGATGTCGGCTTCCATGGCGTCCGATAATTTGAAACCGTCATTGGCAAATATTTTAATGCCGTTATCATCAAAGGGGTTATGGGACGCGGTCAGCATGAGGCCCACATCGGCGGCCATGGAGCGGGTGAGATGAGCCACGGCGGGGGTGGGTACGGGGCCTACCAGCATGACGTCCACGCCCATGGCAACGAGTCCGCTGGTCAAGGCGGTTTCCAGCATATATCCCGAAAGGCGGGTATCTTTGCCAATGACCGCCTTGCAGGAACCGTGCCCGGATGCGCCCAGGACATGCCCAAGGGCTTTCCCGATTTGCAGGGCCACTTCCGGGGTCACGGGATAGTGGTTGGCTTGTCCCCGGATGCCGTCCGTTCCGAATAATCGTTGCATGGTTGTTTATTTCTCCGTTGTATCCTGCGTTTACAGTATTCAATAAAATACTTTTGTAAAGTACACCTGATCCTGTTTTCACGCAAGGCGAGAACGCCGCCTGAAAACCCACTTTTCCATGCTTATTACGGGCAGGATGATGGAGGCAACAAGGGTGGCGCGCAGCCAGGACCACAGGTCCAGGCTGGTGCTGTGGAATAGGTTTTGCATAAAGGGTAGATAGATGAAAGCCCCCTGTAGCAGCAGCAGAATCCCGATTCCGACCCACACGGACGGATTGCTGAACCAGCCCAGACTGCCCAGGCTGTCCCGCAGGCTGCGGCAATGGAGAAGATAGAAAATCTGGAACAGAGTGATCGTGGTGACCGCCATTGTTTGAGCTTCCGCCAAAGCCTGCGTGTGAAGGGCGGGCTCAATCGTGCCACCCAACCCGCCGGTACGGATGATGTACTCCCAAAGGAAAAGGGCACAGGTGCCGGCGGCCATGACGATGGCTACAAGGGTGGTTCTGATTACGATGAAGGGGGAGAATACGGGGGTATCCTTGGGCCGAGGCTTGCGCCGCATGGCGGAAGGTTCCAGAATCTCAAAAGCGATCGGGGCGGACAGTGCCACACTGGCCACAAGGTTGATCCAAAGGATTTGACTGGGCGCCATGGGAAGGAGAAGTTCAGTGCCCAGTTGCATGACCATCACTGCCGGGAAAAAGAACATGGCACTGGCCAGCGTCAGCGCGAGACTCAGATTGGTGGGCAGAATGAAGGCGAGCGCCTTGATCAGATTGTCATATACCCTCCGGCCTTCTTCCACGGCGGCGGCAATCGAGGCGAAATTATCATCCGCCAGGACCACCTTGGCGGCATCCTTGGCCACGGCCGTCCCGGTGATACCCATGGCAATGCCGATATCCGCGCGTTTGAGGGCGGGGGCATCGTTCACGCCGTCGCCGGTCATGGCCACGACATTGCCGTCCGCCTGAAGGGCTTGCACCAGTTTGAGCTTGTGCTCGGGGGCCACACGGGCGAAGACATGGCAACGCCGGGCGGTGGTGATGAGTTCCTGCTCGGACAGGGAATCAAGTTCCACGCCGCGCACGGCCAGTTCGCCGGGTTTCAGGATGCCGAGCTCCCGCCCGATAGCAGTGGCCGTGATATGGTGATCGCCCGTAATCATCTTTACCGTGATGCCGGCCCGGTGGCAGACGGCAATGGCGGCGATGGCTTCCTGTCTCGGTGGATCGATCATTCCCATCAGTCCCAGCAGGGTAAAGCCCGATGCCGCCCATTCGGGTGTCAGTTGAGTCATGTCCGGGGTGGGGGTGCGTTTGGCAAAGGCCAGGACCCGCATGCCCTGTTCCGCCATGGCTTGTTGGGCGGCTTGAATCCTGGTGACGGTATCCCCGGGGAGACCGCAGCGGGACAGAACCATTTCCGGCGCCCCTTTCAGGTAGACAGCGTCAACACCAGTTCCCCGGTTCAAAGTCGCCATATACTTTGTTTCAGACTCAAAAGGCAGGACGTCCAGGCGCGAATGCCGTTGGCGCAACTCATTGGCCTCCAATCCAATCTTGTGGCCCGCCACAACGAGGGCCGCCTCAGTGGGATCACCGGTGATGGTCCATTGTCCATCCACCTGGCGCAAATCCGCATCATTGCATAAGACGCCGGATAATAGGAGTTCGCGCAGGGAGGCGGGGAGTTCAGCTAGGGTCCGTCCGTTGCCTTCCAGTGAGCCTGTGGGGGCATAGCCGACACCCGAGAGGCGGTACTCTTTCTCTTCGCACCAGAGGGCCTGAACCGTCATTTCGTTGCGTGTCAATGTGCCTGTTTTGTCAGAACAGATGACACTGGTGGATCCGAGGGTTTCGACGGCGGGCAAATGGCGGACCACCGCCTGACGGGACGCCATGCGGCGTACCCCGATGGCCAGGGCGATGGTGATGATGGCGGGCAGGCCTTCCGGGATGGCGGCGACTGCGAGGGTGATGGCGGTGAGCAAGGCTTCGTCGACTTTTGCCTGTTTGACGAGTATGCCGTAGCCAAATAAAATTGTGGACAATCCGAGTACGGCGATGGTGATCCATTTGCTGACTTGCGCCAATTGCTGGGTTAGCGGGGTTGTCAGTTGCGGTGTCTGATTAAGAAGGGTATTGATGCGCCCCAGCTCGGTTTGGTTTCCGGTGGCGACCACCACTCCGGTGGCGGTGCCTTGGGTGACGACCGTGCCACCATAAGCCATGCACAGGCGGTCCCCCAAGACGGCGTCGACCGCCACGGGGTTATGATCCTTGAGGGTGGGGACGGACTCTCCCGTCAAGGCAGATTCATCGACGCGCAAATTTTTGACCTGAATGAGTCGCAGGTCGGCGGGAACCCGGTCGCCGCCTGTTAGTTGGACGACATCGCCGGGCACCAGTTCTGAGGCGGGCAGGGCATTAAGGCGTTCATCGCGCAGGACGGTGGCGTTTTCCGGCACCATGGCCGAGAGGGCGGCAATGGCTTTCCCCGCCCGGTGTTCCTGAATAAACCCGATGATTCCGTTGATGACGACGGCGCCAAACACCACGCCGGAGTCGGTGTATTTCCGCAACAGCATGGCCAGCACACCGGCCCCGATCAGGAGCCAGGAGATTGGATTATTGATCTGACGCCAGATCAGTGTGAGCGGGCCATCCATTTTGGATTGAGCCAGCAAGTTGGGTCCGTATTGTTGAAGCCGTTCTGCGGCAGTGGTTGCGCTTAATCCCTGAGGTGAACTGGTCAGGGCGGTCAATGACGCTTCACCGTCTTGGGTATGCCAATTGATGGTGGGGGCCGGCAGGGAGGTGTTTTGACGGGTTTTCATTTCGTGAGTTCCTAGCGAGATGATTCACTTCAATCTATAACATGGATGCACAGTTTGCACAGGATAAGTTGAGCAAAAGACCATTTTTTGATATTTAGCCCCCATGGGTTTGCCACAGGTATTGTGTTGGCCGTGCTGATTTGGTCTAATACAGAAATGGATAAATTATTAATTGTAGTCGTTGTGATCGTCGTGGTGGTGTTTGTTTTAAAGACAATGTCCGGGACAAAGGGAAATATCGTTGTGGCCAGGGAAAAAATCAAACAAGGGGCGTTGGTAATCGATGTGCGGACTCCGGGTGAATATCAGGGGGGGCACTATGAGGGCGCGATCAACATTCCCGTTCAGGATTTGGAAGCGCGGTTGGGGGAACTTAAGGATAAAAGCCGGGCGATTGTCGTTTATTGCGCATCCGGGATGCGGAGTGCGTCCGCCACCAAAATCCTGATCCACGCCGGCTTTGCGGATGTGACCAATGCCGGGGGATGGGACAATCTCAAGTAACTGTGTTTTGTGGAGTGCATGTGAAATCAAACCGGCTTGAGAGCTTAGAGACATTTTTATTGGGTCTGATTCAGCGCAAGGATACCTCGCGGATCAAAGATTGGCGTGTGCTCCTGCTCCTCGGAGTTCTCCGGCAGGCGTCTTATGGGTTCAAGGGCATTGTCCGCCTGCGTCATTTTCTTTATGACCAGGGGATCTTGAGACACCACACCCTGGGTTGCCAGGTCATCAGTATCGGCAATGTGACAGTGGGCGGGACGGGGAAAACCCCGGTGGTGGAAGTATTTGCCCGTACCCTGCAGAAGCGCGGGCGCAAAGTGGCGATTCTCAGCCGGGGCTATAAGAAAAAAGAGGCGCCCATTGTGACGCGGCTGGTCAACAAGCTCCTGATGCGTGAATCGAGAACCCTCCCCCGGATCGTATCCGATGGAAATAAACTCCTTTTGGATTCGGCTTACGGTGGTGATGAACCCTATATGTTGGCGTCAAATCTGCCGGACGTTGCCGTACTGGTGGATAAAGACCGTGTCAAAAGTGGGCGGTATGCCATCAGTCGCCTGGGTTGCGACACGTTGATCCTGGATGATGGATTCCAGTATCTCTCGTTGCGGCATCATGTGGAGATTGTCCTGGTTGACAGCCGGAATCCTTTTGCCAACGGGTATATGCTGCCACGCGGGTTATTACGCGAGGATGTCAAGAATCTGGCCAAGGCCCACTACGTTTTTATCACCAAATGTGATGGCAGCGACAATGGCGCCTTGAAGGCGGAGATCCGCAAGTTGAATGCAAAAGCGGAAATGATTGAATGCACCCATCGTGCCCGTTATCTCAAGAATGTCTTTACGACCACGCGTGAGGAATTATCATTTTTGAAGGGGCTCAACGTCACTGCGGTTTCCGGCATTGCTGTGCCTGGCGGGTTTGAGCGGGAACTCGAACATCTTGGGGCGCGCCTCATTCAACGGGTTCAGTTTGCCGATCACCATCGCTATACCCAGCAGGAGATTATTGAGGTCATTAACAGCGCCCGAAACGGTGGAGCTGAGGCCATCATTACCACGGAAAAAGATGCCGTTCGATTCCCCCGCCTGGACCGCTGTGATCTTCCGGTTTACTTTCTGAGGGTGGATATAGAACTTTTGTCCGGAACGGAGGACTTCAATGCCTGTATCGCCCGCATCTGCTACAAGTAACTCCTCTGACAGAACGCCCCGGTTGCTGGTGGTGAGTCTCAGTTGGTTGGGGGATTGCGTGATGGCGATGCCAGCCCTGGCCGCCTTGCGTAAGCGGTTACCCCAAGCCCGTATCACGATATTGGCTAAACCCTCCGTTTTGTCTGTCTGGTATCTTTTTCCGGGGATCGACGGGGTGATCCCGTTGAAAAAAGGACTGGGTGGAATGTTGGATACCGTCCGTCTTGTGAAGACCGGAAAATTTGATTTTGCCTTCATCCTGCCGAATTCCTTCAGGTCAGCCTGGATCCCCTGGTTGGCCAGGGTTCCTGGGCGTAGGGGCTTTCCCACCCAGGGACGACGATGGATGTTGACGGAGTCGGTTGAATTATCGGATTCGGCCCGTGATGGCCATCAATCGTTTGAAATCGCAGATATCCTGAATGTCCCGGCGGATCGTTTGGAATCTCCCCCTCTCCTCATCGCGCCTGATACGGAGCGGGAGCGGGCACGAAGTCGGTTTCCCGATAACCGGCCCTGTGTGGCTCTGTTTCCGGGGGCGAATTATGGACCGGCTAAGCGCTGGCCCGCCGAACGGTTTGCGGCAGTAGGACGACAACTGGTTGCTTTGCAAGGATGCCGTGTGCTTGTGCTGGGAGGCAAGGCTGATAAACCCATTTGCGATGAAGTTGCAGCCGGTATTGGGGCGCATGCCGACAATCTGGCCGGAGAGACGGATCTGATGGAACTGGCCGGTGTGTTGTCGTTGTGTCGGGCCGTAGTGGCGAATGACAGTGGCGGCATGCATTTGGCTGCCGGTCTTGGAGTTGGGGTTGTGGGGATATTTGGACTGACTGATCCGGGCAAGACGGCGCCGATCGGGGGTCGGAGTCGGGCTTTATGTGCCGAGGGGGTGTCCCGGTCCCGTGACATTTCCCGGGATTCGAAGGAAGCGCAGGCCGCGATGGAAAGCATCTCGGTTGAGACCGTATATCAGGCGGTATTGAGCCAGTTGGCCGTTGGCATTGAGCCGTCGGCAGAAAGGCAGCCATTTTGAAGATCTCGATCATCACTCCTAATTACAATGGGGTCCGGTTTTTGGCGGAATGCCTGTCATCGATTCATTCACAGGTCGGCCCCGGGGTGGAGGTCGAGCATATTGTGATTGATGGCGGAAGCCGGGATGGGTCGTTGGAGATTTTACAGCAGCATCGCGTCGGGATATCGCATTGGGTATCTGAACCGGATCAGGGCGCGGCCTCCGCCATTAACAAGGGGTTGCGGCTGGCGACGGGCGAGGTGATCGGCTGGCTGAATTCGGACGACCGCTATTGCCCGGGAACTCTGGTGCGGGTGGCGGAGGTCATGAAGAGCCACCCTGCAAAGGCCTTGTGCTTTGGGCATTGCCCGATTCTGAATGAGGACGGGGTTGAGATCCGTCAATCGATTACGCGTTTTAAAGAACTCTTCTTTCCAGTCTCCTCGCGATTCATGATCCAGAGCATCAATTATGTGTCCCAGCCGGCAATGTTTTTCAGGCGTTCGGCTTTCGACGGCGCGGGCCCGTTGCGTGAAGACCTGCGTTATGCCTTCGATTATGAATTTACCCTGCGGCTTTGGAAGCAGGGTGGGGCCGTGCATGTGCCGGGCGGCCCTCTGGCGGAGTTCCGCTGGCATCCCGGCTCGTTAAGCGGGCAGGGCTTCATTCCCCAGTTTCAAGAGGAACTGGATGCGGCATTGGCGGACGCCGGCCGGTATTCCCTGCAAGGCCTGATGCACCGTGCCGTCAGGTGGGGGATTGTGACGATCTACCGCCGCATGCAGAAGCAAGCTGTTATGGGTTAATCGTTATAGGTTATTGGGAAATTCTAATAACGAATAACCTATAACCTCAACCGCGTAAGCGGTTGAGCTTCTCCAGTTCCTTGATGCGGAGTTCCAACTCGGCGGCATGTTGGCAGATCCGGCGCTGGTCTGCACGGAGTTCCGACAAGGCGAGCGAGAAATCAAATACGACCAATAAAAGAAACGCAAATACCACCATGGTGATGGCGCTAACATACTGCATTCCTGTCAAAGCGGCCAGCCACCCAACTGCGTCCGGATAGATGGCGAAGATTAACAAAATGAACCCGGTAAAAACCCATAACAGGGCGTAGCGTTCTTCCATTGCAAAACGGCGTACGGCTTCCAGGGTGATCATCAGGACGAGGGCGCTGAGGAATCCCAGGACAATGCGCATCCGGATCACCAGATTGGCGGGATTCTTATCCTGCAGGAAAGAGGGGTGAAAGGCCGCTATGGCACAGCCGATCCCTACCGTGATCCAAGCCAGCCCGAGGAAAAAACGTTTCTGTTTCTGGAGGGTCATTCGAATTCCCAGGGCCATCATTCCTACGCTGATGGCGGCCATAAGGATGGGCTGAAGCGTCATGGCAACTCCTTGATGATGTTATGCCGGGCGTAGCGGCTATTGACTGTGCGGGCACGATCCACTGCCAATGCCAGGCCTACCTTGAGCATGTAGTAAAAAGCGCCTCCGGTGTGGATGGAGGAGACTCCGGTGGTGCGCGGTCTGAACCGGGCACCCACTTCGCGGAAACGATAGCCCTGCCGACGAAGAAGGGCCAGCGATTCGGGTTCGGATAATCGAGTGGGTACGATCTCGAAAAGTAGGAGATCAGCGGGCGATTCATCATCTGAAACCCGGAGGTGGGATCCGTGACACGGGACCGGCAGATGAGGGAAAGTAACAATGCCAGGCCGCGTATCCCGGCATGACGGAAGGTGGAGCTCTTGTAGGAATCCTTGTCGTTTTCAAGGAAACGGGAACCGACCACGAGATCCACATCCCCGCCTTGCATGGCGGCCACCAGTTTGGGGATTTCGGCGGGAGGATGTTGACCATCGCCGTCACAGCGGATGATATAGCTGTAACCATGCGAATTGGCATACCGGAAACCGGCCTGAACGGCGCCTCCCACGCCGAGATTACAGGGAAGATCCAGAACCAGAACGCCTTGCTCGCGGGCAACTTCAGCTGTGCGGTCAAGGGAACAGTCGTTGATAACGAGGATGTCGGTCACGGGAGTTGCCGCACGGACTTCGGCGATCAACCCGGGCAGGGCGTCCTGCTCGTTAAAAGCAGGAATCATCACAAGTGTCTTTTTCAGAATGTCATCCATGCCGGAAGACCATACTGAAAAATTAACCGGTTGTTAAGATGTAACTGCTTTAATACCCCGAGATATTCCGGCAGGTCTGGCGACGGAAGTGGGTGAGGCCCCAGCGCACGAATTGAAAAGCCTGCGGAGGACATAGGGCGATGAGTAAGGCGCCTAACTTGTGGAAGGGCGTATGCCGGGAATGACGGACATGTTTGCGGAATACCGCCAGGGAGAAGGCCTTGTCCGCACGCAGATAGCCATACCACAGCATGGTCCCCGTGCCATGGGCGTCGTCCATGGAATCACTGGCGCGTTTGCAGGACTCCACGCCATACAGGGGCTCCAGCGCTTTGGTCATGCGAGACCAGCCATACATCACTTCAAAGGCCGAGTGACTCCAGGTGAAGATCCGGGCCGTTCCACAGCGATTGAGCACCAAAGGGGTGGCTATCATATATAAATCGCGGCCGTTGAGAAATTCCAGGATCATTCCCACATGGGCGAAATAGGAGTCCAGATATAACTCCCGATGGGTGGTTTCCCAAAGGCGATGATTGATTATGCAGGCCCCGATAAAGCCGATGGACCAGGCTTCCGTCTCGAAGAAGGTGGAGGCCGGTTTCCGGGTATCCTGCTGGAGTGGCAGGGATTTTTCGTTCAGCACCAGCGTGAGCGTTTCGTCAACCGAGGCATAATTTGCGTAGACGAAGGGTAATTCCTCGCTGGATTTCTTAAGAACCGCAAGTACGGTGGGGATGGCCTCGGGTACCATGCGGTCGTCTTCGCCCATGATCCAGGCATAGCGGCAGGTGCAGATATCAACGGATTTGAGGATGTTCCGGTCAATGCCCAGATTCAAAGGATTCCGGTCATGAATGATATGGGGATAACCCGACTGTAATTCACGGATGACTTGAACATTGGTGTCATCCGTGGAGTCGTCGGTAATAAAGACGGGAATGTTATACTGACCGCCAGAGCGGATGATGGACTGAACGCAGGCACGTAACTGGTCGGGCCTCTTGAAGGTTGGTATGCAGACACCGAGGGTGGGGTTAGACGTCATAAGAGGTTCCTTAATTAAGTGGACGGGCTTTATTGTTTTAATCCAAGCGTGCGGAGGAGGCGTCCGCCGAAAACCAATGTGGAAAGCCAAAGGGCCGCAGGGCCGGGAAAGTGGCGCCAGAGGAGGGTGATATAGTCCGCCTCCAGGGCGAGATCACGGAAAAGCGTGCTTGCGCCGGTGGCGTCATTGTAAATGCTTAAGGTCAGTGGCAAATATTCAAAGCGGAAGTCCGGGTCACTGTGACATCTCATGTTGAGTTCCCAGTCGCCTTGAAAGCGGTAACGGAGATTGAAAGGATGTTTAAGTAATGCCGGTCTCGGGTAAAGTACCGCCTGCTGACAAAGATTTGTGCGTGCCAGTTTGGCGGCGGAAAAGAGCCCGTCGTAGGTGCGGCCTGAGTGTTTCCAGTAGGCGTTCCCATAATAGATTGTACCGGGAATTCGTAAGTGGGAAATGAGTTCCTCGGCAGGAATCGCCATCTCATCATCACTGCCCAGAAAAAGGATCCATTGCCCCTGGGCTTTTGCCACGCCTTTGTTCATGGCGTCATAGATGCCGTGATCCGGTTCGCTGCTCCAGAAATCAATGGTTTTTCCATGCCGGAGCAGAAGGTCAATTGTGCCATCTGTCGACCCGCCGTCGATGACGATATACTCAACGGCAGGGCTGGCAAACCGGTCGACACTGGCAATGCATTTCTCGATCGAGTTCGCCCCGTTGCGGACCACGGTGATGATGCTGAGGATCGGGGGTTGGGAGCACTTTGTCATTTTGGGTGCTCCGTTGAATCGGTCGCGGCACGGAATGTCGCTCCCCTGTTAAATTCTGGATTCTGGATTCTGGATTCTGGATTCTGCCTTATGACTTCTTCGTACAATGCGTGGTACTGTTGGGTGATGATCTTGGCATCGAACGTGGTGGTGATTTTCTTGCGGGCCATTTCGGAAAGCCGCTTGTGGCCGGAGTCATCCGATATAATTGACCGGATTCCTTCTGCCAGATCAGTGGCTTCAAAGGGCATTGCCAGATACCCGTTGACCTGGTGATCAATGAGTTGGGGAATGCCTCCGATGTTGAAAGCTACCACGGGGGTACCACAAGCCATGGATTCCATGATGGAGTTGGGTAGGTTTTCCTGAATAGAACTTAATACGGTAACATCGGCGGCTGAATAGACCTGGCGCATGGCGGTTTCATCCTTCAAAACGCCCAGGAAACGGACGGGAACGCCGGTATTCACGGGTACGGAAGGGGCCGTTTGCCCCATCACCAGCAACTCAACTTTATCCTTCCATCCGGATGCCGCCAATTGTTGCAGTCCAGATTCCAGATAACGGAATCCCTTGTTGATATCGAGCGTGGCATTCATGGCAGAAATCAGCACGAATTTCCGGCCCTGTGGGAGGGCCAGCGCCGTACGGGCCTCCTGTTTCGGGATGGGGTGATAAAGGGCGGTATCGATGCCGTTGGGGATGACGTCGGTTCGGCATTTACTGAGAAGCGAGCTCTTGCGGGCACAATCCGCCAACCAGTGGCTTGGGGTTACGATGTTGAAGGGCGTATTTGCCCAATGTTTATTCTTTTGTTCCCAGATCCATCGGCTTAAATCCTCCGCCTGGGTTGACGCGAGTTGGGGACACATTCCGCATTGTTTTTTGTATAACGTACAACTTCCGGGGACATGGCAACCACCCGTAAAAGCCCAGGAATCGTGCAGGGTCCAGACAATGGGCGGCCTGAGTTTGCCAATATCAGGGACAGACATGAAGCCGCGGCAAACCCAGTGCAGATGGACAATGTCCGGCTTTATGCTTTCGATTTGTCTGGCAATTCGCGTGGGCATCCATTCGGTTGCCCAATGGGTCGGCGGGCGGTTTCGATAGGGGAGTGTCGGCAGGATTTCCAGAAAAGGCCGGAATTTCCCGAGCCACTTCGCGAATTCGGTGTCGCGTTCGTAGACGGTATGATCCCCGCTGGTCTTGGTTTGAACCAGCATACGGGAATCGGTGCCGAGTTCCCGCAACCCCAGATGGAGTCTCCAGGCGGCCCGGGCGGCGCCACCTTCGATATCGAACGTGTTGAGATGCAGAATTTTCATGAATGGGTCAATATAGCCTTAATAGCCGACAGTCGCATCAGCCATTCATGTCGGGACCGGTGTTTGTTATGGGCGCCAAGGGCGGAATGAGGGTACCGGGTGGCGACCCAGAAGCCGAGTTTGGCGGTATGCATACAGGCACGGAACCAGACTTCGCTGAGGACGTTTTCCAAAGCCTCCGGCTCGAAAAATCGGGCCTTTAGATTTTCCGTCATGAGCGTCAGGAGCCAGGCTTCTGCCTGATCGAGAAGCGGTTTGGTCATGGCAAGTCGTCCCATTGCTAATTGGCGATGGAATTGCAGTTCACTCGCCGAAGGATTAAGTCCAAGTGAGGCAAGCTGGGCCCGGATGACCCGTACCGCCTGCTCATCCATGTTGGACCAATCTGAACCTGTCAGGCTTTGGCCGTGGGTTCTGTAGCGGAGTAGTACTTTGGGAAGGTTGGCGCCTCGGACGTGTTTTAGCATTCGGGTCCAAAGTTCAAAATCCTCAGTTGGAAAGTAATCGCCATCGAAGCGAAGATGATGAGGTTCGAGAGCGTCTTTGCGTAACATCACCGTGGGGTGGGCAAAGGGAGTGTCAAATAACATGAAAGCCCGGATCGCCTCGTGGTGCGAGGGGCGCATCAGAACCTTTTTGGAGGCGCCACCGAAGTATTGGACCCATGTACCGCACAGGCCGATTCCCGGGTTCTGCTCAAGAAAACGGGCTTGGATTCCCAGCCGTTGCGGGAGACTGATGTCGTCGGCATCCATACGGGCCACATAGCGCCCTTTGGCATTGTCGAGGCCCAGATTCAATGCCCCGGAGAGTTTCAGTCGGGTCGGGCTTTGGATCAGCCGGATGCGGGGATCCTTATACCCATTGATGATCGCCACCGAATTATCCGTGGAGGCATCATCCACGATCAGGAATTCGAAATCCTTCAGGCTCTGGTTCAGGATGCTGTTGATGGCTTCGGTCAGATAGGCCGCACCGTTATGGACGGGCATCAGGACTGTGATCAGGGGTGTCATCGGGTTTCAACCGCAGGCGGATGGGGTGGGATGTCAAAAACAACCGAAGTATTGATGGAGGATTTCAGGCGTTCACCGGTGGAGTCGGTGGGAATTGTATATCCAATGGGTTCGGCCCCCTCCATGAAAGAGATCGGTATATCATTTTCAGGGTCCGGAATGGTCGCCTGCTCACGGATCCGGAAATAGAACGTGCCCTCGGGCGGCGGGAAATAGACTCCATAGCGGCGGTTGCCGCGCACCTTGGCCTTGCAACCGGTAGGATCAGTGATGATGTCCGTGGCTACCGGCTTGACCAGATAGCCCATCTGGAGCGGTTGACGCCGGGCATAGAAACGCAGAACCATTTCATCCTCGGCCCCCAAAGATGAATCAATAAGTTTGGGATCAGTATTGCGCGTGGTTTTCCAGGGGCCGAGTTGACGCCAGAGTTCAGTGCGGGTCAGGCTGGGAATACCGGAGCCGCAAATGCCGTGCATGGTCCAGCCGCAGGTGCGTAGTTTAAGTCCACGCGAGGAAGACACCGTGCGACGGCGCCTGAAATGCAGTCCCATGCGCTTGAATTCATGAACGAGGCGATGGCGGTCGTTGTACCACGGGTTTTCAAACTTTTCATGAATGGTGCTACGGCGCTGTGAATCCAGACCGAGGCTACCAAGAAAGCGATATCGGTCGAGAAGTTCGACGAGATCGGTCATCCAGTCCCCTTTGGTGGTGAATTGAATATCATCCGGCCATAGCAGGAGATATTCACCCTTGGCCATGTCAACGATCTGGTTCATGGCGGCGGCATGAGTTTGTTTCTTAAAGATCTTGTGGTGTACCCAGTTACAACTTTCCAGATACGCTCGCAGTCCCGGTTCTTCCGATTCGTTATCGGAAACGATCCATTCAATATTCGGGTATTGGATGCATCGGTGGGCCGATTCCAGTGTGGCCCGCAGATAATACAGCCGGTTCCAACTCAAAATGGCGATGGTAACAAGGGGCGTGTTCATGGGAGGTATTCAGGAGACAGGATTCAGGATTCAGAGTGTGAATTGAGGTTTCTGAAAATGGTGGCGTGTTGCCGTCGCCAGGTTTTTACATCCAATGCAGAAACGGCGCGATTCCGGGCGGCGGTCGACATTTTAGTGTAACGCGAGATGACAAGGTTCAGGGCGGCGGCTAATTCAGAGGCTTGTGGCGGATGGTCCTGATCCCAGTCACGGGGCGAAGGGATCCCTATTCCTGCATCCGGGCCGACCAGTTCCGGTACACCGCCGGATCGGGAGTAAACCACCGGCAGGCCGCAAGCCATCGCTTCCACCACCAGGCGGGGACAGGGATCGTTGTATTTGGGATGGAGGAGGATGTCCGCTTCCTGCATCAAGGTCGGGGCATCCTGTTGACTGTAGGTGCCCCGCCAGTCGATAGCGGATTCCACGCCGGCTTGAATCGCCAATTGCTGGATTTCCTGTTTGCAGGCCGATTCATCGGGCCTCCAGCAATAACGGCCAGCGACAATCATTTTGGCATCCGGCTGTGTTTTATGCAGTTCAGCCAGCGCCTGGATGGATGACTCCAACCGGTAGCGGAACATATGGCTGCCTGAAACCAGAATAACCGGGGCGATATTATGGGTGTGTCGCAGAGGGGTGAAGACCACCGTATCCACCGGATTGAACAGGATTTCGCCTGGCCCTTTCCGTGTTCCGAGAAACCGTTCGGCGCTCACACGGCAAAAGTCGCTCTGATAGAAAACCCAGTCCGCCGTGTGATAGGCGAGGGCCAGTGGCTGATTGGCTTCTTTCCATCCCTGTGGGTGCCAGGCAGGGTAGGCGACCCCGTTTTGGTTGAGGACAATGGGACACCCGGCCCGTTTGGCGGCACGAATCATGACAGCAAGCTGAGGGGGCAGGGCGCTGCTTACCAGATAGAGGAGATTCGGCGAGGAGAGGGTATTCGGGAATTCTGGTTCCAGATCCTGGCATTTGATGATGCCGCCTGAGGCCGATTCAAAGCGGGAGGGAAGCTGGTCGTAGCCGTAGAAAACATGGGGAATGCCGTCGCGTCTGGGTGATCGCCAGCGTTGACGCTCGATCAGTGCCATTTTTACAAGCCACAGATATTTCAGAAGGCGTTTTATTGAGAGATCAATCACCATATTCTTTTTGGGAACGACGCCTATCAGGCGTGCTGTAAAGCGTCGCGCGCATTGGCTGGTTGGGGTACTGATTTCGGGATCACCGTTTCCGTAACTTTTTGATCAATGCGTCATAAGCCGCGTGCGAACCGATCCAGAACCAAACAGCCGTATCCTCATCAACAACACACACGGCCCGCCAGTGGATTCCAATTCTAACGGAGTAGATTGGTTGAGAGTGGTGAATGCGCTTGAACTGTAGGGAGGGATGGCGGGGATTGGATGCCCAGAGTTGATAGACTTGACGAGCAAGAGAACGAACCGCCGGCGGCGCCTCACGCAGTTGCCGTCGGAAGGAGTCCGTCGTTTCAGATATCATGAGCGAGATCCATCTTTCGGGTCTTGCCCCGCCGCCGTTCGGCCAACGCCCCCCCCGCAAGGGTTGCGAGCTCATCCTGGGAGTTCTTGAACGACGTGTCCCATTTCGCTTCGGCATCGATTTCGGCCAACACGAAACGCGCGATCTCGTTCTGTTGCTTCGAGGGCAAGCTGGACACACGGCTTATTGCTTTTTCAAGTAATGCTGTCATGCCTTTATTAAACTCTGAATCGCCTTATCCTTCAATCATTCTTTCATCGCCAATGAAGCGAAAAGCGGGGTCGTATATGGATAATAGACAAAAACTAAATGTAGTTAAATATCGGCGAGCGATGGCTCGAATCTGTTGGAAGCGCATTGATTGAAAGCAATGTCCATATACGACCCCAAATTTCGGATGCAGAAAACAATAATTGCTGTCTGTTGGAATAAGAATCCGAGAATGACCCATGGCTGTGAAAACCATGTCTTGAGTGCTTTTGCCCTATCCATATATTCCGTGACCCAACGTTAGCGCGCACCCTCCGAGTGACCCGGCTGCGGGGCACGAGGTAGCGGTGCCGCGCTTTGTTCGCCGTCTTTTTGTTCTCTCGGGCACATATACACAAGACGATCCGTTAGAAACCAGACCAGATTCGCCTGTCTGCAAATTTCGTTGAGCAGATCCAACGAGTTCATATGCCGGCCGACAATCGTGATTTTGACGGTCGTTGTTGTGTCCCCGTTGACTATTGAATTCCAACCACCGCTTTTCAATCCGGCGGTGTTCCACCAAGCGACTGCATCATGCAGGTCCACTCCGCGAAGGTTAACTGCCTCCACGACCGTTTCCCGCATCTTCCGCCTGATTCCATCTGGATCAGGGTGAGTGTGTCGTGACGCCACTTCCGGCGATGGGACGGAAGAACACGACGACAGCAACACGGTGCCCAGCAATATGAGAATGCGTTTCATATCTCGCGGCGAACGCCGCGGTTCACTGGCACCGAACCCGACAGGGTGAGGTGTACAGTGCGACTGCTGGTTCTCCTAGTATTAATCCCGTTTCCTCCGCAGTCCATCAAATTCAATTTGAACAGAAGCTCGCGAAGATCACGAAGTTAAGAGATTTTCCTGCCGCCGAAGGCGGTAGCAAAACCCTTCTTCTTTGCGGGCTTTGTGACCTTCTGTTCAAATCTCTTCTCCCCATTTATTGCATCTCATTGGAGAACGTTGCGGCTCACTGGCGACGAGCCCGACAGGGCGAGGAGTACAGTGCGGCCGCTGGTTGGCATCCCATTTATAATATCTGAAAATACTCTTTGGTTTGAGTGTCAAAGAGAAACCCACAGTGTTTTGGGATGGGCTGGCGTTCTTGCCCCTCCATGTATACATATAGTCGCAAGACGCACGACGGCCTTTCCTTAACAAATGCCAGAATCCCCTCAGCGCTTCTCCGCAAGTCGTCTCGCTTGTGGTAGTCGATCGCGTCCTTCAGTCTCAACTCCCAAACTTCGATGAAATTATTTTTTCCTTGTACATCAAACTGCGAATAGTGCACTGATGCATCGTTTGTTATGCCGTGAACCATTTTCTTAGTTAATCTCATTGCATTTATGCCAACGTGACTTTTGACCCGCGGCGAGCGTGCGAGCCGTCGTGGTCCAAAAGCTGGTTCGCTTCATCATATTTCTTCAGGCCCAAGACGATCTTTCCATGAATCAGGGTGGCGATGGAGATTTTGGATAGCCGCGACAAGGATTACCGACCCGCGAATCTGATAAATGACACCATATGGAAAACGGCTCGTCCGGCACCGGCGGCTGCGCGCCGAAAGTAATGTCCAGGCATCAGGAAACTCCACGATGCGATTAAGGGTGCGGCTGATTTCCGCCGCAAATTCAAACCCAAGCCCTTCAGCCTGCGTGTTGTAATAACTTATAGCGTCAAAAAACTCGCGGTCGGCGGTTTGAAGAAATTCCACCGTCATGGGCGCAAACCCTCAATGCGCGCAAATATTTCACGCGCAGAGGTGGATGCAAGGCGCCCGGCATCGTAGGCATCGATCCGTTCCTCTGCCTCTCTCCCCCACTCAGCATCATTTGCCTGCCGTGATGGAAAGCTGAAACTTGCAAAAATCTGCTCAATTAACTCCGCACGTTCCAGCGGCGAGAGGTGGAGCGCTTCCTCAAGGACTTGTGTTGCTTGGGCGGTCATGTTTATGTCTCCCTCAAATTTGTCACAAGCATATCACACTGCCTTGAATTTCATCAATCTGTCTTCAGTTTTCATTCTTTCATCATGCGAACGTTGCTCATGACCTGCGGTGAGCGTGCGAGCCGTCGCGGTCAATGAGCTGGTTGGCTATTATTCTCTGTCATTTCTCCCAGCCTGTAACACCTATTCCTCCTCTGGAAAAAGCCCCATTTCGCCGCATGTCCAAAGGAGCTAGGATATCCCGTAACGGGGGGAGATGTCGTTGTTCAAGATTCATCTGTATCATCCCCGCCTCATTCTCATCTTCGTACACAATGCTAAAAACAACTCCATTCACCTCGCAAACAGCCAGCGCGGCAGCGTTGGTGCCCGATTCCAACCCAATTGCACCTACATATCTACTAATATTGGTACCGGTGTTTCTACCCAGGTCCGTCGCATAGAGTTCCCAATCAAGCAACAGGTAATCCGGAATTCTTGGCCATGCCCCAAGTGAAGATGAATAACTCAGAATGCCGATGTATCTGCAATCCAGTTGGCCCCCATTATCCCCAACCCTAAGAGCACGCTGGAGTCTCAAGTGAAAGGTACTCAAAACAGCCACATCCCTGATTGATGGCGCACCAGGAATATCTCGAATACCTGACGAATTCAGGCATCCTGCTGTAAATATCAACATGCTGACCAGAATGCCGAACCATGCCGTTTTGGGAATATTGTTCATCATCAATATCTTTTCAGCCAACGTTACTTCTGAGGTGTTCCGATGCCCGCGTTCGCGCGGGTTGAGGAATCGCCTCCGGAAGTTTGTTGGGGTCGCCCCATCTCGCCGATAATCCGTCGATATCTTTTGATTGATTGGACATGCGTAAGCTGGGCATTGCCCCAGGTCCATAGGTAGAATGCGAATGCCAAAAGAGGCAGAAGAATGTTGGAGTGTTCCGGAAAGGGTGTGAGCAGGCGAATGTATGCGAAACCGAGGGCGGTCACAATGAAGATCAGAATGTAGGCCCAGATGGAAAGGGTAGCGACGTACCGAGCAAGGGCTTGTTCGGTCATCCTCTTTCCTGAAATATCGTGATCTGATAGTCGACCAGATTGTCTGAATCATCCTCGAAAAACTCTATCTGAATATTCCGTTCAGGGAAATCCCTCTTGAGTCGGCAAGACCACATGTCCTTTAAGAGCCTTCCAATATGGATGACCATCTCCTTTGTCGGTTGCACCTCGGAATTCAGAAACATGTCAGTAATGTGCCTGTGATTTATCGTTCCCTCAACTTGAGTTTTATCGCCATTGCAGGATTTCATCCAACTCGCGTAACTTTGTGGGTCAGGCTGTTGGATGAAGACACAATCTTCGTAAAGAACAAAGTCCGGCCAAAAGAGCATGGCATATCCCATTGCCATGTCATATCGGGCGTAGCAATTGATCCAGGATGCCGGATCAATGCCAGCCCCATTGTTCCACTTCTGGAGTCCTGGAATCAATTTATTGAGATTTTCGTGCATTTTCATTTCATCAACCGAATCGAGTAGCCAGAGGAAGGATATCCCTCCCCCAGCTCTCACACCACCGGACGTACGGCTCCGTATCCGGCGGTTCCTAAGTCAATTATGTTTTACAAGTTACCATATCCGAACTCAGGCTCAACAGACCTTTTTGCCTGAAGTAATCCGGACTCAGATGTTGCGTCAACGCAGGGGTTCCTGCACACCACCACGGGCCTCGCCGGGAGTTGGCTATCAGCGCCGATAACTTCGGACACCCCAGTTCCAGCAGTTTCTTGAACCGCGTTGCCGGGGTCTTCCATTGTCGCCAGATCAGGTCGCGCAATCGCCTCCTGATCCAGAAGTCATGTCGCTGGAGTTGCTCCTTGCTTGCTCCGATTCCGAAGTATTGCATCCATCCCCGCAGCAGCGGGTTCAGTTTGTCCTTGATGAACTTTTCCAGGTTCTGGCCGCGCCCGGGTCGGAAGAGGGCTTTCACCTTCTCCCGGAACCGTTGCCAGCTCTTTTCCGCCACGCTGATGCACATCTGCCCCCAGATTTTCAGGAATGTGAACCCGAGAAAACTTCGCTTCCACGGGCGCGCTACCGCGCTTTTCTCCTGATTAACCTTGAGCTTTAGAGGGCCTTCCACGTACCGGACAAGCGAGTTCATTACCCGCTCCCCCGCCCGTTTAGTCCTCACATAGATGTTCGCATCGTCCGCATACCGGCAGAAACTGTGTCCGCGTCTTTCCAGTTCCTTGTCCAGATCATCAAGCAGGATATTCGACAACAACGGCGACAATGGCCCGCCCTGCGGGGTTCCCTTTCCGGTCGGGTGTATCGTACCCGCGACCATCACCCCCGCCTTCAGGTAGCGATTGATCAGCCGTTTCAGCCTCTTATCCTTAACTTTCCGTCCGAGCCGGGCCATGAGTACATCATGATCCACCTCGTCGAAGAACTGTTTCAAGTCCACATCTACTACCCATTGCTTCCCTTCCTCCTGGAACTTCTGCGCCTGACGCACTGCATCATGGGCTTTGCGTCCCGGTCGGAATCCGAAGCTCGACTCCGAAAATCCGGGGTCGAACAGGGGTTCGAGGACTTGCGTGATGGCCTGCTGGATAAACCTGTCCACCACCGTGGGTATCCCCAAGTTGCGCACACCCCCGCCCGGTTTCGGAATCTGTACCCGCAGTACCGGATAGGGCTTATAGGTTTCGGCCAGCAGTTGCTTCCGGATGTCAGGCCAATGTTCCCGTAGAAACGTTTCCGTTTCCACGATGTCTCGACCATCCACTCCGGACGCTCCCTTGTTTCGCTTCACCTGCGCCCATGCCCGGCGCAGGTTTTCGGATGCTACTACCTTTTCAAGTAGCGCATCCTCTTGTGGGTCGGCTTTTCCCGGCACCCATGGACGGCGCGGAGCGCTCATCGCCTACCCAGCCGGATTCCGTCCAGCCCCCTTGGCGCGAGCTTCCCCAT